>Ga0257125_1000011_pt1 | contig 299770 bp, 304 predicted proteins | sample SI106_200metaG_FD_190183 | JGI IMG/M metagenome (GOLD analysis project Ga0257125, IMG submission 190183) | Marine microbial communities from Saanich Inlet, British Columbia, Canada - SI106_200 | ecosystem: Environmental > Aquatic > Marine > Inlet | place: Canada: British Columbia | collected... | reverse complement strand
TGTATAAGTTGCATCAATGTCAATAAATTTGAGCCTTTGCAAGGTCTGAAAATGAGCTAAAATGGTTCTAAGACCTATAACTACTTGAGGTAAGCGTTGTGCGGTGAGAATCCCATCCTCCCCGCAACAATTGAAAAGTTCTGGTAGACCCGTCTAATATGATTAAATTGATTGATGGCACTTGCCAATTTTGAGATGTTTTCAACATTTTTCATTATTGAAGCTCTGTAACTTATTTATTGATATTTAGCATAAAATTGAGACATTACAAATATAAATCCAGCAAAAACAGCAATTGTAGCCCCTGGTGGAGTGTTCACTAAAACTGAAATTATAATTCCTCCCATCACTGTTATAACACTAATAATTGGACTCAAAATCAACCACATTTTTAATGATGAAGACAAATTTTTTGCGGCACTAGCAGGAATTATTAGCAATGCATTAATTAATACAACTCCTAATAACTTCACGCCAGAAACAATAATAATTGCCAAAACAACCTCATAAATTCTCTGCATCCATTTAACATTAATCTCCAGCAAAGTCGCATACTCTTCATCTAAAGATGTAATCAATATTTTTTGTAATAATTTAGAGAAAATCAATACAACTGATAAAAAAATTCCAACTAGTAAATAAATTTCATGTAAACGAATAGTTAAAATACTACCAAATAAAAAACTCATCATTTCTGGTTGATAACCTGGTAGCAATGAAAATATTAACACACCAAGACCCATTGAAAATGGAAGAATAATCCCCAAAATATTATCCAAAGAAAGTGATAATCGCTTACGTAATGTAGGTAAAAGTAAAGCAACTCCTATTGCATAAATAAAAGCTGTTAACAAAGGATAAGTACCTAGTCCAAGACCAATTGCAACTCCAGCTAGTGAAGAGTGTGCAATAGCATCTCCATAAAAAGCAGTTTTTCTAATTAAAGTTAAAACTCCAACTACTCCAGCTAATATAGCAAGCAATAATCCAGCAATCAATGCTCTTTGAATAAAAACTAGTGATAAAAGGTCAGGCAGTGTACTCATTATTTTTTTCCTTGATTGTCATTACCATGAGTATGAATTTTTGTATGAACTCCATATAGTTTTTCAAATGTTTTAGGAATAAGTGTTTCATTAACACTTCCATTACAAACTAGAGATCTATTTATACAGATAACAGCATCAGCATACTCACTAACAATTTCCATCTCATGTGTTGCAATCAAAGCTGTTATTCCTTCATTTTTAACCAGGTTATGTAATACTTCATAAAAAAATTTTTCACCCTGTAAGTCTATTCCTGACTCTGGTTCATCTAAAATCAAAATTGGAGGATTATTTAACAATGCTCTTGCCAAGATTACTCTGCGCAACTGACCACCTGATAAGTCACCAATCTTCCTATATCGATATTCAAGTGCATCAACCTTCTTTAAAGCATCTGTAATCTCTTTACCAGTGTCATGGTTACACCTATTACAGCTTTTTTGAGTTAGAGCTAATAGTTCATGGACAGTAATAGGAATAGAAGTGTCAATTGATAGTTTTTGTGGAACATACCCAATATGAGCTTCTTTTCTCGAAATGATTTTTGTGTTGTCATAAAAATAGATAGCACCATCTCCTTGAAGGATCCCAATTATCAGTTTTATTAGAGTTGACTTTCCAGAGCCATTTGGCCCAATCAACATGTTAATTGTATTGGGCTTAAGTTTAAAACTAATATTACTTAGTGCTGGCTCATTACTACCTGGATAACTAAATGACAAGTTATCAATTTCTAAAACAGTATTTTTTCTATTTTCTTTGAGCATTAGTTTCTGTTAAATGAGTCAGTGATCGTATGAGCCATTGTTTTCATATTGGTGAAATAATCTTCAGCAAGTGGGTCAATTTCTAGTACTACACCCCCGATATTATCAGCAACAGCTTTAGCACTGTCTTTGCTAAATTGTTTCTGAACAAAAATTACACTAACATTATCTTCATTTGCTTCTTCAATAATATTTTGAATATCTTCAATAGAAGGTTCTTTACCTTCAATTTCGATATGTTCTTGAGTGAAACCATAATCTCTAGCTAAATATCCAAAAGCTGGATGGTAAACAAGTATTGTTTTTCCTTTAATTGGAGCAAAAGCTACCTTTAGTTCTTTGTCCAACTCTTCAAGATCTTTAATGATTTCTTCATAGTTTACACTGAATTCATCAGCATATTCTGGATACTGTTTAGCTAATGACTCATAAATAATAGCAGCTTGTTTTTGAACCATTAAAGGAGAGAGCCAAACGTGAGGGTCAATTCCACTCTCATGTTCAGTTTTGTCATCATTACCTTCTTCATGGTCATCATGCTCTTGTGCTTCGTCATGATGAGTATGAGCTTCAAGCTCTCTTAAAGAGTTATTCTTCGAAGTATCTACAACCAACATAGAAGGATTAGATTCAATTAATTCTTCTATATGTGTTTTTTCAAATAGAACATGTCCTGTTCTAAAATACATCTCTGCACTAACAACCATTTTCATTTCCTCAACAGTGGGATCGTAGGTAGCAGGATTAAATCCTGGTGGAATAAGCCCTGTAACAGAAAATTTCTCACCAGCTATTTTTTTTACAATTTGTTTTTGAGGAAGAAGAGTAACAATCAACTGATGTTCTACTTTATCTCCCTTTGTTTGTTTAAAAGATGGAGTTTGCTTGATAAACACAAAAGTACCAGCAACAATAATTAATAAAAATATTATAAATATAGAAAATTTTTTCATAGTTGGGCAATTATAATACACATATTTATATTATGCAACTCAGTTGCTTTATTATGCCGGTGTTGTATAATAAAGATATGCCAAGAAACCCAATAGTTTCCAAGAAAATCAAAGATGTTTTACAAAAAAAACATTTAGCGTCAGTACCACAAATACTAGAAATTCTTGAAAAGAATGGAGAAAAATATAATAAAACTAGTATTTATCGTTCACTAGAAAAACTACACGAAAAAGGTGAAATTTGCAGACAAACTTTCAGTGGGAATGAATCCTTATACGAACTTAGGAAAGATCACCATGATCATGCTATTTGCAAAAGTTGTAAAAAAATTGTGGCAATTGAGTGTACTCACAAAAAAGAAGAACAACGAATTCCTGGCTTTTTTATTGATCACCACCATACTATACTATATGGGATTTGCAGTGATTGTTTAATAATCAAAGAGGAGCTTCGCAAGGCTTTAAATGTAAGCTAAAATGGCTTAAAACCTATAATAACTAGAGGTAAGTGTACTGTGGTTCGAATCCCGTCACCTCCGCAATATAAAAACTATTGCAATGAACAATGAATAAAAAGAAGTTGCTATCAATTTTTACAAAAGAATGGTTTTGGTATCTATCCTTATCCTTAGCTACTTTTTTACTTTTTATATTTACTTTCCGAGCTTGGAAATATGACTACACTACCTACCCACTGACTTACAGAAATGATGGTGTAGAAACAATTAAACTTATTAAGCATATTTCAGAAAATGGTAGTCATTGGCAAAAAAGCGAACAACTAGGATTTCCTTTTGGCTCAAATCTTTATGTAGATTTTCCTACTGCAGACCAATTTTCAATCATTTTAATTAAGGGCCTGGCAAAAACCGATATCAATCACTTTCAAGTTTTGAACGTCTATGTATTGATCACCTATCTATTAACATCAATCGCCGGCTACTGGGGAATTCGAAAATTTAGAATAAATTCATTACTTTCTTTTGCTGGAGCACTACTTTTTTCTTTTCTACCCTACCACCATATTAGAGCTGTTGTTGGTCATGTATTTTTAATTCAATACTTTACTGTCCCAATTACAATTTACTTTGCCCTCAAGTTAACAAAAAAGAGTTTTTCACTTAGCAAATTTTTAAACTGGAAAAATGGCTTATTACTAATAACCATGCTGGCACTAATTGCCTCTACAGGAACTGCCTATTATGCATTTTTCTCGATTGGAATATGGATAATCTCAGCCATGATTGGATTCATTTGGAATAAAAACATCCAATCAATTATGGGCGCTATACTTTTTTCAGCAATAACTGGCCTAATTGTTTTATTCAATATTTCACCTAGTTTAATTTACCAATACAAAAATGGGAAAAATTTACAAATCCAAAGGGAGAATCTCCAGATAGAAGAATATGGGCTGAGGCTAAATAGAGTTCTTGCTCCGTTGCCTCAAGGAAAACCTGAATTTATACAAAAAATAATCGGACCATATTATAAAAACGTTACCCACGAACATTATCAATTCATCGGATTAGTTGGAGTTGCTGGATTTATTCTATTAATCACTGAATTAGTTAAGAAAAAAGCAAAAAATGAAACAAGAGCAATCTCCCTTATAGTACTAGGCATAATAATTTTGGCAAGCTCTGGTGGGCTAGCCTTCCCCTTAAGTTTCTTAATTTCTGCATCCATTAGATCTTATGGCCGTATATCAATTTACATCGCATTTCTATGTATTTTAATTTTTCTTAAATTTAGTCAAGAAATTATTAAAAAAATCAAAGGGAATAAAAGAACCCTAGTTACGGTTGGCTTATTTTTAATCATTACTATCAGCTTAATTGACCAAATATTTTCATTTAATCCTCATGATAACTTTTGGGAAATTAAAAAGAGATTTGATAGCAATAGTGAGTTTGTTAGTAGGATTGAACAAAATGCTCCTAATGCTAATTCTGTCTTTCAATTACCAATTCAAAAATATCCTGAAGGCAAGGGAGGATGTCTGTCTGGCACCTATGATCATCTCTATCCATTTCTTCACTCATCAAATCACAATTGGTCGTTTGGGGCAGTTGCGGGAAGAGATGGCGCGAAACAATACGAGGACTTTGAAGAACTATCTACCATTGAGTTGATTAATAAAATAAAAGACATGGGATTCAACGCTGTTTGGATTGATAATCGAAGCTGTATAGACGGTTGGAAAATTCAAAGTGAAATTTCTGAAATTACCAATGGAACTCTTCATACAAGCCAAGATTTTAAATACATATTCATTGACATCAGTGATTATGTAAAATAAGATTCGCATTCTCAATTTAATTGTCTCAATAAGCTCTATTTAATTATGCTTTAAAAAAGCATCATAGAAAAAATCAGCAACAAGTTTATGACCGTATGAAGTCATATGAACTTGATCCCACCAAATAATCCCACTCTGGATATTATCCATTAAATAACTATGAATATCAAAATATTTTATATTATTTTTTTGAGCAACTTCCCTCATAATATGATGACCAATTAACTCACTAGGAGATTTTTCTGGAGAATTTGCCTCAAGGAAAAAAATTGTTTCAATATTTTTTTCCTTATTAATATCAACAAATTCTTGAAGATTTTTTCCAAAATCTTGTTGATAGGCATCATTGTTAGAAAGATTTATTACAACAAGATCAGGTTTTAAATTTATCCAATTATTTTTATAAAGTTCTAATAAATTTTTTGATTGTGCGCCAGAAGCACCAGCATTAATTAGTTCATACCCAACAGAAAACTCTTCATTCTCAGTCATTACCTCATCTGAATTAACTCTATTTTCAACAAGTCTCACAAAGGTTTCATCTTTAAACAATACTCCTGCACCTTTTGTTTGAGAGGATCCAATAAATAATATTCTAAATTTTTCTGTTTGATGGGAGTATTTTTCCATAATTCTTCTATTTACTGCATCTTCTTCTAATTTAATCCATATATCTTCTCCGAATTTTAACTTACTAAATAAAGAGTCTGGGTTAGGATATTTGCCTAAGAAATAAAAGTATGCAAAATAAGAATATGCTAAAGACATTGAAATAATAACAAAATTTAAAATAAATAGTTTTAAAAAAGAAAGTTTTTTATTTCTTTTTCCATACTTAAAAAAGACCGTGAAAAACAAAATATCAATAAACATCATAATTGAAAAAACAATAACAAAAATTATTTTCCAATTTTTAAAATTTGAAAAATTCTCATTTATAATTTTAGAAGATGCTCGATTATTTATAGATATATTGTCGATAAATGAATTTTGAAGAGACCCTCTAAATCCTATCAATTGTTCTTCAAAAATATTAACTTTTACATCGATTGAAAAATCTTGATTTATTTGTAATGTAATGTGATCATTATTAAATATAATGGAGGCATGATTCCATTCATCATGTTTTAAATTAGGAATATCAATGTCTTTTGTTTTGATAAACTCACCGCTCACTAGTGACTTGACAAATTGATTGGGAAGAAGTGAATTATTACTAATACGGATAGCAGAAAAAACATTCATATTTTTATTAAAAATAAAATAAAAATATGAATCTTTAGTTAATAGAAAATCAAAATCAACATATCTTGGATTTACCTGATCAACATACATAACTTCCTGAAATCCATGCCATGCTCCTAAATTTAATTTTTCCTTATCAAGAGCCTGAGTGTTTTCATAAAAAGCATTAGAGCCCATTACTCCCTCCTGGAGATACAATTTACTTGAATGCCAATTGGAGTTATTTTCCAAAGTATTTTTATAAAGAAGAAATATTTTTGTAATTATCAATGAACTTAAAAAAACCATTACTAAGTTTAATATTATTATTTTTTTCATTCTTATATATCCATAAATTTTAAATTAAATTATTTTATTAAATTAATAGTATATTCAGATTTTCCTTTTGGTGAAACAATGGTGATCTTATCGCCAACCATTTTTCCAACCACAGCCCTACCTATAGGACTCTCCAATGAATATTTATTCTCATCCACATCTGATTCATATTGACCCACCAAAATAAAAGTCAGGGAAGTTTTATCATTCTTCAAAGTGATTGTTTTGCCAAAGCCAGCAATGTCTGCTTTTAAAACTTTAGGAGTATAGGCATTAGCCAAAACATATCTAATTTGTCGAAGTTGTCTGCCGATACTACCTAGCTCATGCTTTGCTGCTGTGTAAGCACCATTCTCAGACAAGTCCCCCATTTCACGAGCAACAATAAGTCTACCCATAACTTCTTTTCGAAGACTTACTAAACGATTAAGATTAGATTTTTTTTCGTCTATCGCCTCTTTTGAGAGCGGGATTTTTTCAGGTTTTGGTTGTTTAACAATTCGTTTTGCCATAGTGTCTTATGCTATCAGAATCAACAATAATTATTTGGGTAATTAAAAGATTCTGCTACACTCTCTATACAAATGATTAACAAAAAATCAATCGGCATTACTTTTAGCCACCCACACTTAGAGCACCTGGGATTAGATGTTAGTGACTCTTTAGATAAAGCTTTGTCTATGAACTTTTCTCATTTGAGAATAGGTGCCTATTGGACAGAGATTGAAAAAGAGAAAAATAAATTTGATTTTTCTAAACTAGAAAAAATCGTTAAAAAATGTGAAAAAGAAAAACAGCCTATCATCCTCACTGTGGGTGTAAAAGCACCAAGGTGGCCAGAGTTTTATTGGCCAGAGCATATAAAAGAAAAAAATCCTAATAATAAAGAGGCTCAGGAAAAAATAATTGTGTTTATTAAAAAAACAATTAAAAAATTTAAAAAATATTCTTGCATCACTCACTGGCAAGTAGAAAATGAGCCTCTTGATCAAAGTGGTCCAGATAATCTTTCAATTCCTTTTGAATTTTTAAAAAGAGAATTTGATGTGGTTAAAAAAATTGACAACAGAAAAATTATTATCAATCTATGGGGAAATGATTTATTAAACAGAGATTATTTAAAAAAGACAGAAGAAATTGCTGACATAATTGGCCTAGATTTTTATCCAAAACAATTTGTTAAAAAAATCATAGGCAAATCTTTTTACAAAAACTACACAGGCATCCATCAATCAAAAAATAAACTAATAAAAACTCTTAAAGAATCAAAAAAGCCTATTTGGATAACTGAATTACAAGCAGAGCCATGGGAAGAAAATGAGAAAGGATATTTCTCAAAAAATCCAGAAAGTATTTCTCCACAAAAATTAATTAAAAATATAAAAGATATAAAGCAATTACCCGTAAAAGAAATTCTTTTGTGGGGATTTGAATATTGGTTGTGGAAAGAAAAAAATGGAGATGGTGGTTATTTAACTATTCTATAAACAAAAATTCCATCTTTTTCTCCTATTTTATTCCACTCAAGATCTCTTAACTCACTGATCTCCCAAGCAGGATTATCTTTATTCTTTTCAACCAAATGAGGAGAGATAACATAAATTATTTCAGAATTTGAATACTGATCTATTCCATCAACTATTAAATTATCTTTTTGTAAAAAATATCTATATTTAGTTGCTCTTGTATCTGAATCTGTGAAACTAGCAATATTTATTTTTTTTCCTTCAAAATTTCCCTCATAATCACTAACCACAAAACTACTTAATTCTCTGACTAGGGGCATATTTTCACTCCATATAGGTTCTCTATTTAAATCAATATTCTTAAACATTAAAAGAGAAATTAAAAAATAAGAAAATAAGGCAATTTTCTTTTGACCAAAAAAGTCAATTAAAAAATAAAAAATTCCAAACCATAGATACGAGCTGTGATAATCATTAAATACACCAGGAAAAAAACTAATCATTAATAAGAAAACAAGCCAAGCAAAAGATATCATTAGAGATAATGTTATCTTTTTATCCTTAAAAAACATCTTAATAGATTTAAAAATACTAAAAAACAAAATAGCTTCTAAAAAAAATGTAAACAAAATATTTTTAAAAAATAACTTAAATATCAAATCAAAAATATATTTAAATGGAACTATAAAAAAATTAAATAAATTTATTGAAAAATATCTTTGAGATGATTCACCCATAAACGTTTCTTTTAAAATTTTAAAATAGAAAAAATCATGAGTTAAATCAAAAATTAAAAAAGTAAGATTAGGTAAAATAAAAAATAAAATAAATAAAAATAATTCATGCCATCTTTTATCTTTATTATTTAAAAAGATAATTAAATAAATAATTCCTAATGGAATAGTAAAGTAGTGAAGCTGAAATAAAACTCCAAGTAATAGTCCAGAAAATATTGTCCAGATTAGTTTTTTATTTTTATTTTTAATTATCTTAGTTAAAAATAAAAAATATAAAAAAGTAAAAAATGGAGTTGTATTTGGATTCCATGGCCATTGAACATACCTTATAACTAAGGGACTAACTGCATAAAATAAGCTAACTAATAATGCTTTTTTCTCTGAAGTCCACTCCCTTAGTAAGAAATAAACCAAAATAACAGAAATAACCCCTAAAAAAGCAGTGAAGATAGCAGGACCAATTGGGTCATAATTTGCTAAAAATAATGCTGGAGCCATTAAATAGTAATGGAATACTCCGAAGAAATCTTTTTTTCCATCTATCTCATTAAACGGGCCAAACAAAGTGATATTTTTATCAGCAACAATTCTATGAATTGCCATCATATCTCTACCCTCATCCCATATAAATCTCATTTTTATATCAAGATGATAAAAACGAACAAATATTGAAATGACGACAATTAAAAATAAAAAAAATAATTTTTTTCTTGAAATATTTTTCACTCTGATCATTATATCCCACCTGCTATACTACCAACATGTCCGATATTCTGACCAGACAAACTGGCCAAAATCTACTAAAAAAATTCTTTGATAAATACAGATCAATTAACTATAAAATTGGAGAAACAGTTATTCAGCCAGGAGAAAAAATAGAATATATATATTTTCTTGAATCTGGATATGTTAGTCAACAAGTTATTTCTGAAAATGGAGAAGATTTTATACTCAACATCTTTAGACCCAGATCATACTTTCCAATATCCATAGCCTTGCAAGGAGTTGAAAATGAATATTTTTATGAAAGCTTAACAAATATAATCGTTAAAAAAGCACCGATTAAAGATGTCCTAACCTTCCTCAAAAATAATCCTTCAGCAATGGAAGAGCTACTGCTTAGACTTAGCTCTGGATTAAACATGCTTGCCAACAAAACAGAAGCATTAATATTCGGTGATGCTGGTAGAAAAGTAGCTGCCACTCTCTATTTCACTGCTCAAAGATTTGGAAAAGATGAGGGTAAAAAAACAATTATAGATTTTCCTCTTACCCATAAAAGAATTGCTGCCATGACAGGCATTACTAGAGAAACAGCTAGTATTGAAATGAGTAAACTTAAAAAGACTGGCATTGTTACCTATAAAGGAAAGCAAGTAACCATCTTGAATATGAAAAGTCTTCATAATTTTTGTATGTGTAACTAATAAAAAGGAAAAATGGGACTAGGAATAAAAACAAAAATCATCAAAACAATCAAAGAAGAAATATATCCTCACTTTGGACCAGAAATAATTCGTATTAATCCGATTGGCTATGCTTGTACTAATGCATGTCCAATGTGTTGGCGTGTAATGAATAAAATCTCTAAAAAAGGTGGTCTTAAAAAAGAAGAAATGCAGTGGAAAAACTACAAAAAAATTCTAAAGTCACTGCCCTTTACTGTCTCAACAATTGAGGTTGTTGGTGGAGGCGAGCCACTATTATTTCCAAAAATAGAAAGCCTATTAAAGAAAATTAAAGAAAAAAAAGTTTTTGCTTCATTAATTACTAATGGCGTGCTATTAACTCCCAAAATAAGTAAATTGCTGATTAAAATAAAGTGGGACAGCATCCGCATCTCCATAAACGCAGGAAGTAAAACAGTGTATCCTCTAGCCAATGGTTCTTACTATTTTGATCGCATTATAGACAACGTTGAAAAAATGATAGCCATGAGAAAGAATTCTAGTGTTCCTAAAATAGGCCTTCATTATGTAATTCAAAAACCAAACTTCAAAGATATTGAAAATTTTATAAAGCTTTCAGAAAAACTTAAAATTGATTTCATCAACTTTGATAATCTAATTTATGACTCCCCTGAAGAACTAAAACTGAATAAAAAAGAAACTACTCAGCTTGAGAAAATATTAAAAAAATCTCTCAAAGAAACCGATATAGAAAACAATATTCCTGAAACATTAAAAAAACTAAAACAAGGTAATATTAAAAGGAAAAAATCATATTTTAAAAACAAATACTGCCAAATTGTTCAATCAAACATAGATATTAGCTCTGAAGGAAACTCTGTTCCCTGTTGCATGGCATATGGAGAGGGAATTTCTAAAAATCTTAAAGAAAAATCTTTAACAGAAGTATGGAAAGAATTTTCTCCATTTAGAAAAAAACTAAAACAAGGAGAATTTGAAAAATTCTGCTATGAGAAATGTAACTATCGATTAAAAGATAAAAACTAAGACTTTGGATTTAAAGATAGTTTTTTGAATTTTCCAGAACGCACTAAAAGAGCAATTACAGCATAGACAGCAATATCCATCCAACTATCATCTAAACTCTCGTTTTCTGGACCCTTACCAGCTGTTAATAGGTTTTGTAAGCGTCTTAATTTATCATTACTACGGAATAGAATTCCAAGTTCACCAGTATCTAGAATATTGTCTTTACCGTAGTCTTTGTGCTTCTGTATAAAAGTAGTCAACATCTCATCGCATATCTCTTGAAATGCTTCATCAAGATGTTGTTTGGAGGCTGTTTTATTTGCCATGTAAAAAAATTCCCTTCATTATTAATACGAAGGGTTTTAGCGTAACACACCCCCTAGTCTTTTTGGAAGAACTAGAGGGTGTCTAAATTCAAAAATAATTATTGAAAATTATTTGCCCATACGAATACGAGCAACTGAAGCAACAATTCCAGTGACAACAGTGCCAACTGACATTGCGATACCTTGAGCATCAAGCCCTGTATCAACTACTTCATGAGTGATTACTCCATCACGCTTAACAATAGCGCTAGCAGATGAATCACTTTTTGCAGTACAGTTTACGTTTTGGCCATATTGACCAGTTTCACAAACTACTTCTGCGGTGGCATTAGCTTCAACTTCTACTTCATCAGCAGAAACTGGAGCGACATAACCATTTAACATTACAGCAGCAACGGCTACAGCAACGATAGATTTGACCATTTTCATGTGTCTCCTTCTTTTTAGTCCCATGTTCTGTTAAGCCTGCCTCACAATAAAGTGAGTCGAAGAGGGACACTTTCAACCCAACTGTAGGGCTGCATTTTTAATATATTAGTAATATTTCTATCACTATGATTCACTATGATACTGTAAGAGAGTCCCTTTGTCAATAGTTATGAGGACGTTACTTGAGAAAAAAAATTAATAATTAATGTGGAGATAATAGGTGTCTTCAGAGTCATCTTTGTGCTCTACTTTTACATATCGAAGGAGACCGCCTCCACAGGCGATGCTACCTCTATAAAGAGTTCCATCGCGAACGGCCTTAACAGTAAAATCACTTGAGGTTTTACTCAAAATATCTAATCCAGTATGAGGAGATCCACCATAAAAACGTTTTACCCTGGCGTAATAAGTCATTCCATAACCCTGAGTAATTCTAGCCGCATTGTTAACTGGCCAATCCCAACTACCAGTAAAACTAAATGGACCATCTGGGCTGTTATTCCAGGCAATATCTGTTGATTTTAAGTAGCCGGCAGGATTTCTGTGAACACCACTTTTAGCAACCTCAAAGTGTAAATGAGCTCCAGTTGAACAAGCAGATGGACCAGAGATAATACTGGCTATTTTGTCACCTTTTTGAACATTCCTAATCTTAGTTTCTGAGCCACGCCCAGCAATAATCGACTGGATAGCTTCTAACTCAGCTAATGTCTTGGCTAATTCTGACTGATAATTGGCCTCGTTATTTTTGGTTTCACCTAGAAGATACTGTTGATCTGATTTTTGAGATTTTAAAGAAGCCTGAAGATTCTCTAAAGAAATTTTCTTAACCTGAAGTTCTTCCTGCTTTTCCTCTTTTAGGTCTTTTTGAACATCATATTCAGAGCGCTGAGTCTCTGTTCTTGCCATTACATCTGCTGTTTGTTTTTGAGCTATCGACAAATATCTCAATTGAGCAATAACATCAGTCAAAGAATCTGATCCTAAAAGCTGCAGGCTTGGGGAAGTTCTACTTTGCTTATACTGAGCCTGAACCCTCTCTATTAAAACCGTACTTAGCCTGTCAAGAGAATAGCCAAGACCTTTAATTCTTTCAGATAGATCTAAAACTTCATTTTCTAGCTTGCCGATTTCAGCTATAGATAAGCTAACTTGCAACTGCTGTAAAGATATCTGTCCATTGAGCAAATTAATGGTGTTAGTAAGAGTAACTGCTTGAGTTTGTGTCTCCTCTATTTTCTGCTCCCAACAAGCCTGTTTTTTTCTATTGCAATCAAGATATTCATCCTCTGATTGATTACTAGAAGAACAAACAATCGAAGCACAATCATCAGCTCTAACAACAGTGGCCTGATTTGTACTTCTAACCCAAAAAGCCCCCAATAAAATTGGAGTCATCCAGAGGAAAATTATTTTTCTTGATAACTTCATCTTGCCCTTATTTTAACGTCTTTTCATCATTCGTCGAGCAGCCATTAAGCTAGCACCAGAACCAAGAAGCATGGCGAGTGATGTTCCAATGCCGAGTTGATAGACAAAAAAGTTCATAGGTAATGGTAGTTTAACAATTACTCCTAAGAAGCTTTGTAGCCAAGGAGTTGAATACAAAAGAGCAGCATACATAAGGCCCCAGCCAAGTAAGGAGCCCATTATTCCATAAAGCATTCCCTCAAGAACAAACGGCCCACTGATGTACCAGTTGGTGGCACCAATCACCTTCATTACTGAGATAGCATGTCTCTTAGCAGAAATCTTCATGCTCATGAGAGTAGTAATAACTAAAAATGAAACTAATCCTAAAATAGAAGTAGCTACTAAGCCGATGCCTCTAACAGCAGTAGTCCATTGTTGAATGTTGGAGATAATATCTTCCTGATAAACAACATCATCGACTCCCTTGATGTCAGCCAAATCTTCTTGTATTAAAGAGAGAGAGGCAACATCTTTTCCTGAAACCTCAATGCTAGCCGGGAGAATGTCTGCTGTTACCAACTCCAAAAGAAGTGGATTATCCTTGTGATCTTGTTTGTAAAAATCAAGAGCTTGTTCTTTTGAAACAATATTTACCTCTGTGACATAGCTTTTATTCAACATGTCGTCTGCTGTGCTCTTCACATCATCTGTTGGTGTTTCTATCTCAAAAAAAGCAATTACTTGAGGCCTAGTCTCAAAGAAATTTAAAATTGTATCTGTACCCAAAACAAAAAGTGAAAAAATATAGCCAACAAAGAAAGTTACTGTAATTACAAGTAATGCCATGACACTCTGGTAAGGAGATCTTCTAATGGCAACTAAAGCATCTTGAATTTTTTTCATGACTTCTTTTTTATTTCCTCTGTTTTTTTGTCTTTTTCTTCTTTCTTCTTCTTGAAAAAAGGAATAGAAAAACCAAATTTGGCTTTTTTCTCTTTCTTTTCCTCTTTAGTAAAATCTTCTAACAATTCATCGTCATCTGATTTTTTATCGGCTTTTTTCTTAGATTCTTCTTTCTTTTCCTCTTTTTTTTCTTCCTTTTTTTTCTCTGGTTTCTCTTCCTTTGGCTTTTCTTCCTCATCAAGAGATTCTGTTGTTACTTTAGGTTTTTTAGGATGAGAATCTTTTTTTAATAATCCTTTTTCCAACTCTATAACTCTTTCTTTACTTAAAGCATCAAGGACCACAACATCATGAGTAGCCAGTAGAACAGTTGTTCCAAGCTCATTAATTTGTTTTAAAAGCTTGATGATTGCTAAACTAGATTTCTTATCTAAATTACCAGTTGGCTCATCAGCAAAAATCAGGCTTGGACCAGTGGCTAGTGCTCTTGCGATACTAACTCTCTGAGCTTCACCGCCAGATAATTGCTTGGGGAACATCAAGGCTTTCTCGGTCAAAGAAACAAGATTTAATAAATCTGTAACTCTAGACTCTATCTCTGATGTTGGCTTTCCAGCAATAGATAGTGGTAAAGCAATGTTTTCCCAAACGTTAAACTCTGGCAAAAGCTTGTAGTCCTGAAAAACAACTCCTATCTTACGTCTGTGCTCTGGAATTCTATATCCAGACAAATCATTAACCAAAGAGTCTTTGTAACTAATTTTTCCCTCGGTTGGCAATAAATCTCTAATCAAGAGATTCATGATAGTAGTTTTTCCACTACCAGAAGGACCAGATAAAATTGCAAACTCTCCTGGTTCTAGATGAAAGGAAATATCTTTAAGGCCAATGTCTCCATTGCCAAATCTTTTGGTTACTGACGAAAAAGTAATCATAGTAGTTACTCTATAATAACAAACCTACCAAGCTTTACACTAGCGGAAAAATTAAAATTATTTATTCTTCGACTGGAGGTTCAGCATCAAGCTCAACAACTTGAACTCGACCAACATCCATTAACCAGCCAGCTGTCTGACCTTTGAATGTTTCTCCCCAAACCTTAACTTTCATGCCAACCAATTTATCCAGATCAGTAATAGAAGAAGTTAAGTAAACTGTTTGGCTATCTCCACCTTCGCGAAGTAAGCTGTGAGAACCCTCTCCATCAATGCCACCCTTAACTAAATATCCCTCTGCAGCAGTATCAAAAGTCTTGTCATCTTTTATTCCAAATACATCATCTACTTTAATCTCATCTCCAGCAATTTGTTGATCTGCCTGAGGGGACTCAGTGACACTTGTCTTAGTATTTAGCTTAAAAGCTCCAAAACCAGTTCCAAATCCAGCAGCAATCGCCACAAAACTAATAATTGCTACTATTTTTTTCTGGTTAACCTTCATATCTTTCTTTTCTTCTGTTCCTAAATTAAGAGTCCTCATGCCTGAGGCAGAGGATGACTCATGATTGTCCCCGACTGACTTAACTTCGTCAAGTGTTTTTTCTACTGGTGAATCATCTAGATTTTCTGTTCTTATTTTTAGGTTTTCGTCTGACATATCATTAATCATACCTCATTTATTTATACTATGTGAGTTTTATTTCCTCAAAAACAAACATGTCCAGGTCTCCATCTAACACACTAGTGGTGTCTGAAGTTTCTACCTCGGTTCTAGTATCTTTAACCAATTTATATGGATGCAAAACATAGTTTCTAATTTGAGTTCCCCAGCTGGCATGTTGATGATCACCTTTTTGCTTGGCTAACTCTACCTGCTGTTTTTCTTCCTCCATAATAGCCAATCTAGACTTAAGCATCTTTAATGCCTTTTCCCTATTTTGGACCTGACTTCTTTCTTCTCTACACTTAACTATGGTTCCAGAAGGAATGTGTTTTAGCTCAACAGCGCTACTAACCTTGTTTACACTTTGTCCTCCAGCACCACCGGCCCTACTAAAGGACCACTCCAGATCAGCATCTTTAACCTCTATCTCACTTAAATCATCAATTAATGGAGTAACTTCTACCAAAGCAAAAGATGTTTGTCTTAAGTTGTCTGCATTAAAAGGACTCAATCTAACCAACCGATGAGTTCCTTGTTCTTGTTTTAAAAAACCATAAGCATAATTAGCTCTAACTTCAAAAACCATTTCCTTGATCCCTGCATCTTCACCTCTGACCTCAGAAATTAGAGAAAACTTCCAGTTCTTTCTTTCAAAATATCTCTGATACATTCTAGAAACCATCTCTGCCCAATCCATTGCCTCAGTACCGCCTTGTCCAGGATGAATAGACATAATTGCAAAAGACTGATCATATTTGCCTTTTAGGTATGTTTGAAGCTCGATCTCTTTAAAGCTTTTGGTTAACTGCCAATACTTTTCTTCTGTTTCTGGGGCAAATGCTTCTTGGTCGCTAGCATCAAGATCTAAATATGCCTGGACATCAGCTGAAAGATTTTCTAGATTTTGAAATTGATCTAATTGATTTTGTAAAAGAGAGGTTCTCTGCATTTTCTGCTGAGCATCAGCTTTTTCCCAAAAACCAGGCTCATTTGATTCTTTTTGTAACTCCATTAGTTCAGAGGATGTTTTATCTGTGTCCACCTCTTGTAAAAACTGATGCACCTTTTCAAGCAAACTGTTTAATTGTTCTAAAGTAATATTCATGATCACCTATTCTACATCTTCTGTAAAAAATCTATGGCTGCCAAAGCCTCTAAATTTGTTTTCGTACAAAATCCCAGATTGTTTTTGCAAAATAACCTCATCCTTATTAACATCATCTTTTATTACCAAGAAATCGGCAACGACCTCTCTTGTACTTGATTCAGGGACAACAACTAAAAATCCATATTGCTGATATTCCTTCCCCTCATAACTGGTAATAATATTTTTGTCCCAGCTATTAAGAACTTCATTTCCTGATTTAACACTGATTAGTTTTAAATTATCTGAAGTAATAAAGCGATGATAATTTACATAGCTCAAGTGAGATGCAGTCTTATATTCAATGTTCTCTGAATTAAGACTTGGCCTATCAATAATGGTAGCTGCATTATCAAAAACTATTTTTAATCTAATTAAATCATCATTTTTTTCTAGATAAATAGATCTCCCAACCCAATTGTTTGCCTTGTTTATTCCCACATTCGACTCCACTGGGAAAATAAAGATCTCATCTTGATCGTAGGAATATAAATCGCCAGTTAAATCAAGAAATGATAACTCTGCTTGTGTTTGCTCATCTTTGGAAAAAATCTGCACATCTTTCCAAACCTGATCCTTCAAGAAAGCTTGAGAAAAATAGGCTATATCTTCATCATTTAAAGACATAACTTTTAGCCACAGCGCTGATTGTAAAGAAGATAAGCTATTTTCTTTTTGATTGCTACCAGGAAAAAACTCTGATCTTCTTTCTCTTAATACAGTAGAAAGATCTTCTGCATAAATAAACTCTTTCTCATCTGGTAAATAAATATCACCTAACCAAGAAACAACTTTTTCTAAGGTAGAAAAATTTAAAGCAATTACTCCATCATATTTTTGAGGATCATTTTCTATTCTTTCAAAAAACCACAAAATATCCTCTGCAGACCTAGAAAATTCTGGAGACCAGTTTGCATCATGAAGCAATAAGCCTTTGCCCTCACTTAAAAAAGTACTATGACCAGAAGGAGAATCTTTGCTTGGACTCAAGCCACTGGGGTTATAAATATCTCTAATATTAAGCCTCCAAAACTCTGGATTTGTAAAATCTAAAACTGCATAAGAACCAATAAAACCACCTGTTGCTCTCACCTCGTCTGAGTTCTGAAAAATTAACAAATATTTTTTACCAAGTTTTTTTTCATTATTTAATACGCGCAAAGTTCTTACAAAGTTAGTTATTTCTCTAGAATCAATAGCTCTTTTAAATAAAAATCTATCCAAAACTATGGATTTCTCAGCACTCTCAAACATTAAAATCAAATGATCTATTAAAAAATCACTATCGTATTCATTAACTAACCAACCAACGGCATCATCTTTTATTGATGATTCATCTAACATCTCACTGATCTCCTGACCAACAACAAAACTCTCTCTCCATGTCTCCAAAAGAGGTATTTTTCTAAAAGACAGTGCTGAAGAAAGATTGGGAATTGGTTTTGAGATAACAAAAAGCTTTTTTGCCAACTTTGCGTCTCCCAAAGCAAGAGATTGCCAAGCAAAAACATTAAATAGAATCGTTAAAAAAAATAGCAGAAACAAAACAAAAATAATTCCCAACCAGACAGGTGGTTTAAAAGAAAAGCTTTTTTTGAAAGATTTTTGTACTGATAGATGAAAATTCATAGCCTATATCTTGTATAATACCTCAAACAAAGAATAAAAATCTTCTATGAATAAACAATTCCCTCAAAATGTTGTGTTGCTTCATGGCTGGACACCAGACGCCACTGTTATTGATCGCTGGAAACCCCTCAAAGAAATATTTGAAAAAGAAGGATATAAAGCTCATTTATGGAAGATACCTGGACTAACAACTGGCCCAAAAAAATCCTTTACTATTAATGAGTATCAATCTTGGTTGCTTGGAAAAATAAAACCAATGGGAAAAGTTGTACTAGTAGGACATTCCTTTGGAGGACAACTGGCCACAATCTTTGCTCATAATCATCCAGATTTAATTGAAAAGCTAGTTTTAGTTAATAGTTCAGGCATTCGTGACTTTACTCCAAAAAAAGTCATTAAAAGAACTTCATTAAAGATATTGTCTAAAATAGGATTTATCTTTAAAAAAATAAACTTCTTAAGAAAAATTGTATATAAAATAATTAGAGAAAAAGACTACTTGGAAGCAAACAAATATCAGAGAGAAACAATTAACAATGCTCTCAGCTATTCTGTAAAGCCAATCTTAAGCAAGATATCTATCCCAACCCTAATCCTTTGGGGAATTAATGATCAAACAACTCCAATTTATTTAGGAAGAATATTCCAACAAAATATCCCAAACAATAAATTCATTGAACTACCAACTAGGCATTCTCCTGTCTATACTCATCCAGAACTTGTTTTTAATCACATTAATAAATTTATTAAAGAAAAATCTATATGACGATTTTTATTATCCTTTGTATTGCAATAACTCTTCCCTTTACCCTCATTAGATTGTTGCGCTGGCTGGCCTGGTCTCAACAAAAAGAATATAGAATAGATAGAATCTGGAACTTTCTTCTTTCGGAAGAAGGTATATCAGAACTAATGAGAGTAATCCCAACAAAAAAGGACTTTTCTAGAACAGGATTAAAGAGACCAGTCATTACGATTCGCTCAATGATGGTTTTTTTTCTAAGTCTTATGTTACTTGGATACACATACTCTATTAGTTTAAATCTCTCTCTTTGGTGGCTACCATTTATTATTTATTTAATCATTCCATTGCTTCCATTCATTAGCAGCTTTATCACTGAACTTATCAAACTATCAATTAGTTTTGTTTTGCTTTTTATTGCCCAAGGAAAAGTAAATAAAAATAAACCAAAAATAATTGGAGTAACTGGAAGCTATGGAAAAACAGTTACTAGGCATCTTTGTACCAGTGTTATTGCTCAAAAATATACGATCTATACTCCACCAAAATCTCACAATACTCCATTAAGTATTGCCTGGGATTTAATTAAAAACTATAAGGATCAAGAAATAATTTTCTTAGAATTTGCTGCATACAAAAAAGGGGAAATTAAAAAACTAGCTCATTGGTTTCAACCAGACATATCTTTAATAACTGGCTTAACAACTCAGCACCTAGCTTTATTTGGTAGCCTTGAAAATATTATTAAAGCCAAAGGAGAGCTAGTAAAAGCAACTAAGATAGATGGAATCGTCTTTTATAACCTTATGGATCCTGGAGCAGAAAAAATATGCCTACAGGATGAAAGTAAAAAAAGATCTGATTATTCACCAAGAAATAAAGATGCTTTCTTAAAAAAAGGATCACTAGATAGTAAGGCTAGGTTAACCACTTACTGGAATGATGAAAAATTAACCACAAACTTAATCGGCATGCATCATGAAGAAACCATCTCAGCTGCTATTTCACTGGGACTACTACTGGAAATACCAAAAAATAAAATTGCAAAGGGAATTAATTCTTTCTTGCCAGAGAATATCTTTACTCAATCATATAACCATCCTAAAACGAATACATTGATTATTAATGATGGAAAAACTACTAATCCAAAAGGGTTTAGATCTGCTCTTGAAATATTAAGTCAGTATAAAAAGCAAAATAAAAACACCATCCTTATTACTGGTGGGATTGTTGACCTCGGAGATGAAACAGAGTCTATTCATTTGGATCTCGCTCGAGCTGCAAAGCCAATCGTTGATATGGTTTTTTACACCGGATCAGATGGTAAGGCAGCCTTTAAAGAAGTCTTTGAAAATAGAATGACTGATCACTTATCTACTTTAATAAATTTAATTCCAAAATTTAATGAAGATGATGTGATATTAATCGAGGGTCATATACCACTCAAACTAAGTGCCTTGTTGAAAAGAAAAAATGATTAATGCCAGCCTAGGATCACATTATTCAAATGGGTTTATTAAACAAAGCTTAATCCAACTAGGATTAACTCTTCTTAATATAAAAAAACCTGATTACAAAAAAGAACTAAAAAAAGAACTAGGTAAATTTTGGCCAGGAGAAATTAATCTTGTATATAAAGGCAGAGACGCCATAGATCTTTGTTTGAGAAGATACGGCATAGATAAAAACTCAGACGGTGTAATGACTCAAGCCTTCACCTGTGGAGCCATAGAAGAAGGAATTGGTAGAGCTGGAGCCACTCCACTTTATGTTGATATAGATAAGAAAAAGCTAAACCCAACAGTAGATATATTAGAAAAAGCTTGGAACAACAATAAACAGCTAAAAATAAAAGCTATTATCATTCAACACAGCCTTGGTAATCCCGCAGATATTAAAGATATTTATAACTGGACTCAAAAAAAGAAAATACTACTAATCGAAGATCTAGCACAAAGCTTTGGCGCCAAAGATAATGATGAAAAACTTCTTGGAAGTTATGCAGATGCAATCATCCTATCCTTTGGTAGAGATAAAATAATCGATGCTGTTTCTGGAGGTGCTATAGTTTACAAAACAAAACCAACAAATAATTTATTAGAGGAAATTAATTCTCCAAAAAAACATATCGTTATTAAGGATCTCAGTTACCCATTTTTTACCTGGCTTATTAGATCTACCTTTAATATTGGAGTTGGAAAAATAATTCACAAGTTTCTAAAAAAAATCAATTGGTTTTACTCACCAGTTAACTCGCCAACAAATAAAATTACCTCACTTCCATCCGCAATGGCTGCCCTAGCACTGATTCAAATAAGAGATTTTTCAAAAAACCATCAACATAGAAAAAAGATGTTTAAACTATATTCAGAAAAACTTTCTTCACTGCCAATTAAAATTATCACAAATAGTGGGTCTTTTTTGAGATTTGTTTTCTTGACCAGTGACCACCAAGGGTTAATCGAGAGCTGGCGTAAAAACAATATTCATCTCTCAGATAGGTGGTATAGACAGGCAGTGGACTGTGGATCGAGAGGTTGCTCTAAATTTTACTCAGCTGGATCATGCATCAATGCAGAAGAAGTCAGTAATCAAATAGTTAACCTACCAACTCATCAAAAAATATCACTCAAAGATGCAGAAAAAATAGTTAGAGTTACTCTAGATTTCTATAAAAAATAAGATTTTATCAGCTGTGTAAGTACCGATAGTTTATATATAATGAAAACAATGGATTTTGATTTTAAAGAAATAACCAGTGAAAAAGAGTGGGAAGGAATTGTCAATAATTTTCCAGAATCTAATTTTCTTCAATCTTTTTACTGGGGAGAGTTTCAAGAAAAGATTGGGAAAAAAGTTTTTAGATTTTCAAGTTCTGACAAAAATGATTTGATTGCATTTCAGGCAGTTAAAGAAACAGCAAAAAGAGGAAATTATTTATCAATTGCTGGTGGCCCACTTTTGGATTGGGAAAAAATAAAAAATGATAAATTTAAAAAAATAATCAAATTTATAAAAAAAATAGCAAAAGAAAATAATTGTCTCTTCATTAGATTTAGACCTCAATCATTAGACTCAAAAGAAGTTAGGAAAAAACTAAAACTCCAAAAAATAATTCTCTCTCCAATGCATTTAACTGCAGATCTAACCCTTCAGCTAGATTTAACTAAAGACGAAGATCTGCTGCTAAAAGAAATGAGAAAAAACACTCGCTATGAAATTAGACAAATAGAAAAAAAAGGTATTTCCATTGAGCAGTCAAAAGATCCTAAAAAAATAAAAGAATTCTATGATCATCAATTGGAGCTAGCTGAAAAACATGGATTTGTTCCTTTTAACTACAAATTTTTATTTGAACAATTTAATACATTTGTAAAAGGCAATAATGTTCTTTTATTCTCTAGTTATCAAAAAGATAAATTATTAGCCTCTGCCTTTGTAATTTTTTATAACAATGAAGCTGTATATCATTATGGAATCTCAACCGATAATAATCATAAGCTACCAGGATCATATGCCTGCCAATGGGCCGCCATAAAAGAAGCAAAGAAAAGAGGTTGTACAAAATATAATTTCTGGGGTATAGCTCCAAAGGATGAAAAAAGTCATCGCTTTGCTGGAGTATCATTATTTAAAAGAGGATTTGGCGGAGATGAGATAGCCTACTTGCCAGCACACGATATTCCTGTTTCTGTTCTCTATTGGCCAACCTACTTATTTGAATTAATGAGAAAAAAATTTAGAAAATTGTAATTAAAATTCTTGATAAATATTTGAATAAGTTTCTGCTATTTTTTCCCAACCTTGGTTTTTTGCAAAAACAAATGCATTCTCTATTTTCTCCTTAGAAAAGTCTTTATTCTGAGTTAAAAACTTAATTTTTCTAGTTAAACCATCGCTTGTTTTTACAACCTGAACAAGTTTGCCCATTGGTGATAAAGAAAAATAATCTCTTTTGAGAGGATTGCTGTAAGCCGCTATTACTAAGCACTTGTAAGCAAAAGCCTCCAAAACAGAAAGATATCCACCAGCAAAAACTATCTTGGCCTTTTTTAAAAATGGAATTGGATTTCTAAAGCCAACAACTTTCCCGAACATAGATGCTTGTTCTCTCAATACTCCATCTCCGCAAAAAATAACTTTTCCACTCCATGGGTTATCTCTCAAACTTTGGAGAAGAAGTGGTAAACCAGTATCGTAATCCAATCTTCCCACATAAAGTAATAGGTCATCTTTAATAAACTCTGTCTTTGGTGCATGAACACCACCATAAATAACAATGTCAGCTTTAAATTGATAATACTTTTCTAAGTATCTACCAACGGCTACAGTTTTGTTTGATAATAAAACACCAAGTTTTCTCCATAGTTTATTTCTCTGTGGCAAGGGAAAAACTCCTTCCCAGCCATGAAATGTAGTAACAACTGGCTTGCTGGGGAAAAATAATCTAAATGGCAGATACCAAACAAAAACATCATGGACATGAATAATGTCTGCTTCTCTTATAAGAGAAAGATAGTTTTTTAAAATCTTCCACCAAATAACTAATAATCCAAAAAGCTTAATTTTTGGATAAGAAAATCTAAAAACCTTAAATTTTGATTTTTTATTTTCTATATTATTTTCTGTAATAATTTTTATTGAAAAGCCAGCTCTTGTTAAATAAGGAATAGTTTCTGATAAGTGACGTTCAACACCACCTATCTTGGGAAAAAATGAGGGAGTAAAAATTAAAATCTTTTTCATTAAAAAATTGAGTTATTGAAGATATAATAAACAGACATGAAACTAAGCTTAGTTATAACTATTTTCAACGAAGAATCAACACTTGATTCTTTACTCACCTCTCTCCAACAACAAACTCTTGCTGCTGATGAAGTAATAATCATTGATGGAGGATCAAAAGATGGAAGTTTAAAAATTGTTAAAGAATGGCAAAAAAAACCTTATTTTAAAAATAAATTAAAATTTTTAACAAAAAAAGGCAATAGAAGTGTTGGAAGAAATTTCGGAATTAAAAAGTCAAAGAACAAATGGATTGCCATTACTGATGCAGGCTGTATTCCAGATAAAAATTGGTTAAAAGAATTGTTCTTGGAACAAAAAAAATCAGAGGCACTAGTCATTGCTGGTTACTATTTTGGGATAACCAAAAGCTCTTTTGAAGAAGCCGTTGTTCCCTATGTTCTAGTAATGCCTAATAAAATCGATGAGAATAATTTCTTACCAGCTACTAGATCAATGTTGATTGAAAAAAACACCTGGAAAAAGCTTGGAGGCTTTGATGAAAAACTAAATCACAACGAAGATTACGATTTTGCAAAAAAAATAGAAAAAGAAAATATCAAAAAAAGTTTTACTAAAAAAGCATTAGTGGGTTGGTTGCCAAGAAAAAACCTAATCTCTTTCTTCATAATGATTTTAAGATTCTCTTTCGGAGATGCAGAGGCAAATATATTGCGACCAAAAGTTTTATTAATTATTGCTCGCTACACAATAGCGATAATACTTGGATTAATAATATATTTAAGCTTTATTTCAGAATTTTTTCAGTTTTTTAAGATTTATGGGTTTATTACTTTATTAATATCTTTTTTTATTTATTGTTTTTGGGCAGTTATGAAAAACAAAAAATATACTCCTACTGGGTGGCTGTGGTTACCAATACTACAAGTCTCCTCTGATATTGCAGTTATTATCGGAACAATTTCTGGGTCAATGAAAAAAACTATTTTGTGATTTCTCTTTCAAAATCATTAATATCTAGATAATCTATATCAGAGTTTTCTGCTGCAAAGACATCGTTGCTTGTATCACCAATCATTAGGTAATCTTTTTTATCTGTTCCTGGAATATAAATTTGTAAAAATCCCTCTGCATCTGGTTTTGGTAACTTAACTGAATCTCTAGAAACAATTACTTGAAATGATTGGTCTAAGCCCAACTCTTTTAAAACTGGAGATATTGTTTCTATATGATTACTTGTCCATAAAAAGAATTTATATTTATCCTGATTGTTTTTTATAAAATCAACTGCATTCATATTTGGATGATGAGATGAGTAGTTTTCTTTTTCGTAATTTTTTGATAATTCAATTAATTTATCTGAGACTTCATCACCAAACTCTTTAATCATTTCTATTTGGAAATAATATGAATTTCTAAAGTCTTCCAAAGATTGATCTCCAACAATGTCTTTAATTGAGGTCATCATCTCTTTTCTTGAATTGCTCCAATCAATGATTAATGAATCAATCGTGCCATCAAAATCAAATACTAAATATTTTTTATTTAAAAAACTCATTTTTTTATTTTCTAATCGTCACTGACAATGGTGTTGATACTATCACTTGCTGCATGAATGAGAAGTGTGTTTTTCCTAATAGTTGATTTCACATTTAAAACATCTCCCGTTTTATATTCATAATATGGGGTTAATCTAATTCTTCCTTTTAATAAAGAGAGTTCTGAAAAATCTTCTTTAGCATAAGTAATCGTTATTTTTTTATTACCCAAGAATGGTTGAATTATCCATTTGTCATCATCTTTCAAAATAGATTTAAAAAGTTGTTTGACCTGAACTTTAGATTTTTTATGCAAAAATGTAATGCTTTTTGCCCAAGAAGCACCAGGATGATTGCCGGCCATTTTTACCACAAATCTTCTTTTTGATCTTGGAATTGATGCTAAATCTTCCCAATTTTTTATCTCCACTGGAAAATCCTTAGGAGGCTTGCCTTTAATAAACCAAGTTGGAAAAAATAATTTATCAAGAATTTTAAGAGTTTTTTTGGTGAGTTTTTTTCTTAATTTTTTATCAGAAAAATAATCAGCCATTAAATATTTTCCTTCAAAATACTTATCTATATTGGGATAAATATTTGGCTTATTACTTGTGAATTTTTTAACATCATCATCTAATAAATGCTCGTAGCTATAAAAAGCACGATAAAAGTATTTTTTATAATCACTGTTTTTGATCTCACTAATGGCCTTTACTGAAAAGTCTCCACCATTTTTATTAAGCATCTTGGATAGATAAATAAGTTGGCCCTTAAATCTCTCTGTATGCTCAGAATAAATAAATATGCCTTCATTCCCCCCTGTTTTTTTCTCCCAAAAAGAAACGAATCTCTTCATAATTTCACTGACCTTTAAACCCAACAGATCTTCCCAGTCTTGATATGAATTCTGTAGAAAAATACTCAAGGCAAAGCCGAATGGCTGAGTTTCAATCTCACAAACCTTTAACCCATCCTCTGTAATAAGAATATCTGGTCTAAATAAAAAAGTATCAAACGACTTTTTATAATGAACTGAGGCCTTTTTATAAAGCTCTTTTAAAGCAAGGCCTAGATCGATAATGTCTTTCTTTTCATGATCCCATGGAGAAAAGGTTTCTCCTGTAACTAAAAAGGGTAAATTGGTCTTGGTTGAATGCTTGAGTCTCGAGTCATACAAAGACACACCAACGGCTTGTTGATCCACAAACTCAGCTCTTTTCAATAATGAAGATTTCAAAATTTATTCTCTTTCTACAGAAATACCAGTGTCTATATCATAACACTTGGGAACCATCCCCACTGGAAAATCATATTGATCAACTAAATCACAATAAACAATACCTACTCCATTATGGGCGATAATCCATCCATCACTAGTCCTAGCAGCAAAATATATGCCGCCTTTTTCTCCCTCACCAACATTTACATAGCCAGTCATAAATTCCAAACTGCTCTCTCCTTCGGTGGTAATTTGAACCTCAGAAATATCTAAGCTGAAGCTTTCAGCTAATTTTTGTCGAACTGCACTGACATCTTCATCTGTTAATCCATTTTTCTTTGCCTGCTCAGTCAATGGTTGTTTAAAATCATCTTCATCACTAGGAACTCCAAGTTGCGGAACAAGTCCTTCATTCTCTGCAAAATTCCCCTCTCCCAAGTTATCTCTTAACTCAACAACATTCACCTCTTCTCCAGAGTCTGGAGACTGACATGCAGAGAAAGCAAAAGAAGAAATAATTAATATCAATAAAAACAAATATCTTTTCATAAGTTATCTAAGTTTAACGACTAAAGGCTAAAGTCTCAAGAGTTGTGTTTTTTGTGATAGTCTGGTAAAAAAATGACTGGTATAATCTGGTGTTACTTAAAAGGAAGCGTCGCATAGTGGCCAATTGCACAAGATTGCTAATCTTGAGCCCTCACGGGCTTCGTGGGTTCAAATCCCTCCGCTTCCGCAAAAGTTAAATATATGTCCGAAAATAACTCGCCCACAAAAAAACTAATACGCCCAGGAGTAAAAGCCCTTATTGTTCATGAAGGTAAAATTCTAATGATTCATGAGCGTGTTAGAAAGGGTGAAAAAATCGTCAATATAACTGATTTTCCAGGAGGTGGAATAGATTTTGCTGAAGACCTTAAAACTGCTTTAATAAGAGAGGTAAAAGAAGAAGTTGGACTTAATATAAAAGTTGGAAATGTTGTTGGAGCCTGGGATTTTGTTTTAGGAGAACTAGAGCATACTGTTCCAGGGAAAAGTGGTGTTCATATAGTTTGCATTGGCTACCAATGTAGTTTGATAAGTGAAACAGTGATTGATGTTACACATAACCCAGCCCCAGAAGATATCTTTGATGCAAAATGGTATACCAGAGAAGAATTATTAGAAGATGAAGAAAAACTAAGTAAACATCAGGGCATGATTGATGCCGTAAAAAGATTGGATATCTAATCTATGAAAAAAAAGAGAGACAAAAAAAGAAAACCATCTGTTTTTGAAGAAAAAGTTCAAATGATAAATTTGGCAAAAAAAAGCATGAATACGCCAGCAAATTACAAGATGAGTAAATCAACTGCCAATGTTCATTTCAACCAAAGGAAAAAATAATTAATGATTGAAACACTAAGACAATTTAAAATCTTAAACTATGCTGTTTTTGATTTTGCAGTTTCTTTTATCTTTATTTATTTTATTGCCCCAACCCTAACCAAAATATTTAGATATATAAAACTAGAAGTTCCATTAAAATCATGGCTACTATTGACCATCCCACTAAGTATCCTCACACATGTTTTAGTTGGAAACATTACTCCAATGACTAAAGACTTCTTAAATTTAAATAATAGTTATTTACTAAAAATAGTTATTATCCTGATGATAGTCTTTGGCGTATTGCCGATCAAAAAAATTAAAACCAATGGAAAATAGATCAACAGACACTCTTAAAATGCTTGAGTGGGAAACTAAAAAAGGTCAAAGAAACCTAGACCAAGCTGAAGAGATAAGAAATAGAGAAATAATAGATCTCATTGAGAATACAGTCGACGAAACCTTGGGAATTTCCTTCGAAGAGCTTTTTCAAACCTACCAAGAACATCACGCCGATATAGTTTTAAAAAAAATGGACTTAGTAAGAGATGTTTTAGAGATTATTGAGTTACAACTAGGAGAAGAAATTGACGAAAGTAACATAGTCTTGGCATTAGTCATGTTTTATGGATCTCTAGAAATAGGAAATAATCAGGAATTCATCCAACCACCAACTGATTTAATAGAAAAAATAGAAAAGTAAAATTTTTTTTCTCAGAAAAAAATGTATAATACTCAATATTCCAAACCAGGAGGTGTCGCATAGTGGTCAATTGCACACGCTTGGAAAGCGTGAGCCTCACGGCTTCGCAGGTTCAAATCCTGTCACCTCCGCAACTACTTAACCAAACTCTTTAGTTCCTCTAAATTGTCGTCAACCACTTTTTCTCCATAACTAATAAGTTTTTCTGCATTACCAATAAATCTGCTGAAAACATTGTACTTTTTACCCTCAGGAATATCTGGATAAAGAGTTATGTCTGCGGCCTCACAATCTCTTCTAGATAATTCCCTTAAAAGTAAGTGAGAGCTTTTTAGGGCTATTTGAAGAGAACTATATTTTCCACTGGCTACTGGAAAAACATTCTTATAAAGATTAACAGCAATAACCACATCAGCACCCAATTCTTTTGCCAAGGGAATTGGAATAGGCAGTCTGGTTGCACCATCGATTAATTCCTTACCACCAATTCCGACTGGTTGAAAAACCAATGGTACGGAAGCACTTGCTCTAATCGCTGTTGATAGAGATCCGTCTTTGATAAAGACTAAATCACCAGATTTAAAATCTACAGCTGTAGCTCCATAAACCATTGGTAAATCTTCTATATCTATATCACCGACAATATTTTTAATAACTTGCTTAAATCTATTTCCCTTGAACAATCCTTGATTTGGCCTAAAGTCTCTAAAGGCTTTTAATAAATCTGTAATACCTATGTTTTTTAAAATATCCTCTAACTTCTCAATATCTTGTATAGCTGCATAAGCTCCTCCCATTAGAGAACCTGTGCTGCTGCCCGCAATTATTTCAAAATCAATATTATGTTTTAGCAATCCTTTAATAACGCCAACATGGGCTAAACCTCTCCATCCACCACTACCCAAAGCCAAACCTATTTTCTTATGTTTTTTCTTGTTCATAAAAATTTCCTTACCTATGTATACCATTATCTCAAGAATCTTTGCAATCTTGTGCATCAATGATATAGTAAAGATCTAATTTATAAAGCATAATAAGGAACAATTATGAAGGGTGTTATTTTAGCCGGTGGTCTGGGAACAAGACTTTATCCTCTTACCCATGTCACTAATAAACACTTACTACCTGTCTTTAACAAGCCAATGGTTTTTTATCCAATAAAAACCCTTGTTGATGCAGGCATAGAAGAAATCTTAATTGTTACTAGCGGACCTCATGTGGGTCACTTCTTAAGTGTCTTAAAAAATGGTAAAGAACTTGGTGCTAAAAACATCGCTTATGCATATCAAGAAAAACCAAATGGTGGAATTGCTGATGCTCTAGCCTTAGCTGAAGATTTTGCAGATGGTGAAGATATCGCTGTTATCCTTGGTGACAATACCACTGACGCAGATATTAAGGATGCTGTCAAAAACTTCAAAAAAGGAGCCACTGTCTTTGTTAAAAAAGTCTCTGACCCAAATAGGTTTGGTGTCCCAGCTTTTGACCCTAAAGATAGTTCTAAAATCATCAGGATTGATGAAAAACCATCTAATCCAGCATCAGATTATGCTGTAACTGGTGTCTATCTTTATGACGACAAAATATTTGACGTAATTAAAGAGTGCGATCCAAACTATGCTGGCAGAGGCGAATTGGAAATTACCCAGGTAAATAATATTTATATTGAAAAAGGACAGCTTAACTGGGAAGAATTAAAAGGCTTCTGGAGTGATGCTGGTACCTTCCAATCTCTCTTTACCTCATCAGAATACTGGTCAAAGAAAAAATAGTCAGTCGTCAGTTTTTTGAAGTATAACCTTCGTTATGAAGGCTTTCATTTGGCTAGCTGTTTTTCTAACTTGGCTAACAAGCGCATCGATTGTCAGCGCACAAGTTATTATTTCAGAGGTTTATCCAAATCCAAACTCAGAAGAAACAGAGTGGGTTGAATTATTTAACAATAGTGACTCTGTTATTTTCCTTGAAAACTGGCAGCTCTGGGACCAAGAATCAAAACCAAGTTTAATTTTTCAATTTACCGATGAAACTATTGATTCAAATAAATACTTAGTAATTCCTCTGAAAAGTGTCTTAAATAATTCTGGAGATACCGTCATTATCTATGATGATCAACAAATAATTCAAGATTCTCTAACCTATTTATCATCAAAAAAAGACTATAGCTGGTCAAAAAATGAAACTACAGGAGAAGTACTGGAAACACTACCAACCCCAAACAATATTAATATTTCTCCAGAGCCCTCGCTAACTCCATCATCAACTCCCGCCCCTATAAAAAATCAGCCTTCTTCCCAACCCCAACCGAAAATAATAGTTCCTCAAATAAAAAACAACACTAAAGAAATCATTAAGCCAAAATACCCAGACTCAATAATTAATTTAGAAATAGATATACCAAAAACAGATCCCAGATTATTACAAAGTATATATTTTGATCCTCCAGACCTCGAAAGAGGAGCCATTGGTGTTATAATTAGTAGTCTTTTACTGCTCGTTCCAGGCCTAGCCTATGTCAAAAAACAAGAACTACTTTAGAATTATTATTTCCTTTCTACCTGCTTTGATTTGGGCAGCTCTCATATATTATTTATCAGATCAACAGGTGTTGCCTGGTTTTAGATTAAATCTTGGAGATTTTCTATTTAAAAAGTCAGCTCATGTATTTGTCTACGCAATTCTCTATCTACTTCTCTTGCTCCCATTCCAATACTTTTCCATCGGAAAAGAAAAATATAGATGGCTAACCCCACTAATCATTGCTGTCTCTTATGCCTTCTTTGATGAATTTCATCAATCATTTACCCCTGGTAGAAATCCGTCACTAAGAGATGTTGGCTTTGATACACTTGGTTGTTCTCTGATTATTTTTAAAAAGCTTGGATATATCTAGCTTCTCAAGCTATTTCACCTCTTGACTCTATTTTCTAGAGAGTTAAACTGAGGTCTATATTTATCTGTATATAAGGATATTAAACAATAAAGAAAGGTTTAATGACAAAATCACAATTGATAGCTATCGTGGCCAAAAAAGCCCACCTTACAAAAAAAGCATCTGAGGAAGCTGTTGAAACAGTTTTTTCCGAAATTTCCCGTAACTTAAAAAAGGGAGATAAAATAGTTCTTTCCGGATTTGGAACTTTCTATGTTAGTAAGGTAAATGATAAACACGTAGAACCATTTGGTAAGAAAGACAAGAGAATGGTCGTTAAAGGTCACAGAGTAGTGAATTTCCGTGTTGGAAAACCTCTCAAAAGAGAAGTTTGGTAACACATACATAAGATACTTAAAAAGGGCCTTAAAAGGCCCTTTTTTATTTCTATTTTAAAACGTTTTAACGCTTTGGAGATTGACGTTTTCTACGAGCTTTACCACCCATACCAATCTTGCGAGTTTCTTTCATTCTGTCGTCTCTAGTCATCAAACCAGCAGCTTTCAAGAAAATCTTGAACTCTGGGTTGTATTCAACTAAAGCTCTTGCAAGACCATGAAGCATAGCTCCCATTTGAGAGTTAATTCCAGATCCTTTTACAACAACAGAAACAGCAAACTTACCTTTAGTTCCAGTAAGATCGAAAGGTTTGTTGAATAAAGCAGCAGCATTTTTAATACCACTGAAGTATTCTCCAACTAAAAGATTGTTTACAACAAAATCACCCTTACCTTCATAGATTCTTACTCTAGAAGTAGCAACTTTTCTTCTACCAACAGTTTCGATGTAAGTTGTTTTAGGAAAAGTGAAATCTTTTAAAGTTTTTTTTGAAGTATCGGCTTTACTAGATTTTACAGTTGGTTTTTTGATAACCTTCTTAATAGTAACCTTAGCTTTTTTTCTCATTTTGATTGCCATATTATTTGTCTCCCAATTGGCTGTCATGCTTGTGTTCAGCATCAGCATAAATCTTTAATCTAGCCATACGATCACCTTGAAGTCTATTTTTTGGCAACATGTTTTTAACTGCCAAGCGAATTACTTCTTCTGGATTCTTACGAATCATTTCTTCAAAAGTTCTTTGTTTCAAACCTCCTGGAAAACCAGAGTGCTTGTAATAAATCTTCTTTTGTTCTTTTCCTCTTGTGACGGCTACTTGTCTGGCATTGATTACCACAACAAAATCACCACCATCTGTATGAGGAGTGTAGGTTGGCTTATCTTTACCAATAAGTTTTTCTGCAATTTGTGTAGCTATTCTTCCTAAGACTTTGTCTTTAACATCTACCAAATGCCACTTTCTAGTAACATCTTCTTTGCGTTGCATAAACGTTTGTTGATTTTTCATGTTATTTTTCTGCCTTTTTCACTGACTTCTTGGTTGTAGCTTTAGCAACTTTTTTCTTTGCAGGTTTTTTCTCCTCTGGCATCTCTTTCTTTGGAGCCTTTAAACCTAGATTGTGAGCAGCTTCCTCAATTAAACTTAGCTTAACTAAATCAGAGTTATCTCCTCTGCGTTTACCTAGTTTTTCAATTCTGCTAAACCCAGATACTCTATCTTTCATAGCTGGAGCAACACGCTCAACTAAAGTGTTAACAACATCTCTTTTTCCAAAGAAAGTGTGAAGTTGTCTTCTAGTTGGCAAAGAATCAGTCTTTGCTTTACCGATTATTTTATCGGACAAGCGCTTAACTTCTTTAGCCTTAGCTTCAGTTGTTTCTATTTCACCATGTTCGATCAATGATCTAACTAGGTTTCTCAAGAGATGCTTGCGGTGATTGTGGTCTCTACCAAAGTGTTTTGTTTTTAGTCTATGTCTCATGATTTACTACCTTTTTATTTAGATTAATCTTCTAAATTAACACCTTTTTTTAACAAGGCATCATTTATTAGGTCAATGCTCTTACCACCTAAGTTCTTTACTTTAGAAACTTCAGATTTTGAAGCTCCGGACAAGTCTCCAACTGTTTTGAATCCACCCTTGCGAAGTGCATTAGCGATTCTGGTTGGTAAGTCTAGTTCTTCAACTGTAAGACGAAGAGTCTCTGCTTCCTCTGGGGATAGCTGAGGTTCTTCTTCATCAACTTCAATTACTACTGGATCAAATACTTGAGTAAACTGTTTAGCTAAAATCTTAGCTGCTTGTTGTACTGCATCTAAAGGAGAAATGGTTCCATCGGTTTGGACATCCATAACTACTCTATCGAAATCAGTTCTGCGTCCAACACGAGTTGCCTCTACTTTATATGAAACTTTAGTTACTGGTGAAAAAAGAGCATCAACTGCAATTTGACCAATAACACTGTTTTCGCCTTCAACGGCTATACGATAACCAGTGCCTGCTTCGACAGTCATTTCAACATCAAGCTTTTTTCCTTTTGCTAAAATAGCAATAGGTTGCTCTGGATTGACTACTTCAAAACCAGCTTCTGGATCAATATCAGCAGCAGTAACTTCCTTAGGACCCTTGGCACTGATTCTCATCACACCTGGTTCATCAGAGGTTGCTTTTACTCTTATTGATTTTAAGTTTAAAATTAACTCAATAACATCTTCACTTAAGCCTTCTAAAGTAGCGAATTGATGATCAACACCATCAATCATTACAGAAGTAATGGAAGCACCTGGCAAAGAAGTTAATAAAACTCTACGTAGGGCATTACCCAAAGTGTGTCCATAACCTTGCTCTAGTGGCTCAATTACTAATTTGGCCTGAGTGTCTGTAGCTTCAACTTCACTAATTGTGAAAGTTGGGCTCATGTATGAATATTTGTTTAAATCTAGTTTCATAGATCTTTTCCTTTTTGTTTCTCCTCCCTCTTTCGAGGAATCTGTTTTCAAGAATTTTTATTCTTTATACTTTTTACTTTTACTACTTACTTAACGGCTGTAGAACTCAACGATAAGTTGTTCTTCTATAGCTTCTGCAATGTCTTCTCTCTCTGGGAAGCGTTGCACTTTAGCAATGGTTGATTTTTTCTCTAACCAAGCTGGGATAGCCTTGTCATCTGCCTCTTTTATAAGGTCAGCGACAACTGGAATCTTTACTGATTTGTCTTTTAATTTAATAACATCACCTACTTTTACTGAGTAAGAAGGAATATCCATTTTTTTGTTATTAACGATCAAGTGTCCATGAGCAACTAGCTGACGAGCAGCTGGTCTTGTTGGAGCCCAACCTAAGCGATACATAACATTATCTAATCTTCTCTCTAAAAGACTCAACATCATTGAACCTGTAGCAAGAGGATTCTTACTAGCTTGGCTGTATAAACGATGAAGTTGTTTTTCTAAAACTCCATAGATATATTTAACTTTTTGTTTTTCACGAAGCTGGATTCCATAGTCAGAAACTTTTCTTCTTCTGGTTCCATGTTGTCCTGGTCTAACACCAATTCTGCGTGCAACTTTAAGTGCATTGGTCTTTAAGCCTAAGTCTTCTCCGACTTGTCTTTGTAATCTTTGTTTTGGTCCTGTGTATCTTGCCATATAATCTAATATCCTCTTTATCTATTGTGTTTTGCTTTTCTTGGTCGTGTTCCATTATGAGGAATAGGGGTTGTGTCAGCAATTAAACTAACTCTAATTCCTTGAGCTCTTAAAACACGAAGAGCTACGTCTCTACCTGGTCCTGGACCCTTTAGATAAACATCCATTTCATTCATTCCGAAAGCTTTTGCCTTATTAACAGCATTTTCTACTGTAATAGTAGCGGCATAAGGAGTTGATTTTCTTGAACCAGTAAAACCAGCAGCGCCGGTACTTGCCCAACAAACTACTCCGCCTTTTTCATCAGTGATACTTACCAAAGTATTGTTAAAAGTAGCACTGACATACATTTTGCCTTTTGGCACTACTCTTGAGCTTTTTTTCTTTGGTTTGCTTTTTGTTTCTTTAGCCATATTTTTCTCCAAAAATTATTTATTTAGTTTCTGCCTTAGTTGCGGCTTCTTTGGAAATAGAACCAACAGTTCTTCTTCCACCACCTCTTACTGTACGAGAATTCACCTTTGTTCTTTGACCTCTTACTGGTAAGCCCATACTGTGGCGCATACCTCTATAAGATTTGATTCTCTTTAAACGATGAATATTGTCACTAACAACACGTCTTAGATCACCTTCTAGTGGATACTTTTCTAAAATACGTTGAACTCTACTTACTTCTTCTGAAGAAAGATCTCTAGCTCTAGTATTTGGATCGATTTTTGCCTGAGCAACAACCTCTTTGGCCAATGTTAGACCTACTCCAAAAATTGAGCGTAAAGAATAAACTACTTTTTTATGTTCTGGTATATCTGTACCGGCTATACGTGGCATATATTTTTATCCTTGACTTTGTTTATGCTTTTTATTTACGCAAATAACACGCAATTTTCCTTTGCGTCTTACAAATTTACATTGGTTGCACATCTTCTTTAGCGAAGCTCTGACTTTCATATTCAAGTCCTGGGTTTTCCGTATTACTACGTACTTTGTACCGCTCTAGTATTGATGCGATACGTAACTTTACACTTTGTTAAATCATACTTGGAAACATAACCTTTAATTACATCTCCTGGCATGACTCTAATGCGATAGAGTCTCATCTTGCCAGCTAGAGTGCCAAGAAGCACTTTGCCAACCATCTTTTCTACCACACATTCTGTTACCTTGACACGAAACATCGTATTAGGTAAACACTCTTCAACTTCTCCGACTATCTCCAAACGATCAGCTCTTCCTGCTTTTTCTGCAGTTGTATCGAGTTGTTTCCTTACCTTAGCTGCTCGTTTATGATCCTGTACTTTTCCCATAATATATCAACAATGAGGTGTGATTATACCAGAAGTAAGATTTATTGTCACCTCTAGTTGCCGTTTTTCTTCTTGACTGCTTCTACGATATCTTCAAAAACTTCTTCAACTGTTTGCTCGCCATCAACTTTAAATAATTGATCAACTTTTTCATAATAACTAAGTACCTCTGAAGTTACGTCATGAAAAAGAGAAATTCTCTTACGAATAGCGTGCAATGTTTCATCTTGTCTATCAGAAACTCTACCAGAGATTCTCCATAGAGCTTCTTTATCTGATACATCAATCAAAACTACTTGATCAACGCTATCACCTAAAACCTTTGCTTGTGCCTCAGTTCTTGGGAAACCATCTAAAATGTATCCTTTTTCATATTCTGGTCTCTTTAGATACTCCATCACAACTTCAACAGCTGTTTCATCTGGAACTAATGCTCCAGAGTTTAAAGTCTCTTTTAACCAACGACCTAGTTTTGTCTTACTCTTGGACATTTGACGAAAGATATGTCCTGAAGACAAATATGGTACACCAAATTTCTCAGATAATAAGTTTCCTTGGGTAGATTTTCCAGCACCTTGAATGCCAATTAATACGATTTTCACGTTTTTTATCCCTTTTTTATATTATTGATACTTGTCATAGTTCTGGCCAACCAACATGCTTTCAGCTTGCTTGGATGTTTCCAGAATGACAGAAACCACAATTAATACGCTAGTTCCCCCAATAGCTAGAGATTGAACTCCAGTAAATATTTGGGCTAAAGAAGGAAGTATTGCCAGAACACCTAAGAAGATTGCTCCAACTAAAGTAATTCTAACTACTACATACTCTAAAAATTTCTTAGTAGGTCCTCCAGGACGAATTCCTGGAACAAAAGCACCACTCTTCTTTAATTCATCAGAGATGTCTTGTGCATTGAAGAAAATCAAGGCAGAGAAGAAAGTGAAACTAAAAACTAATAAGAAATAAGAGATTAAATAAACAGGAGAGGTTTGTTGAAACCAAAGAGTAATTCTCTGTCCCCAAAGAACCATCTTTGGATCGTCCAAGGAAGTCAACATTTTTCCCAAAAATGAAGGGGCTAACATTAAAGACACCGCAAAAATAATAGGCATGACTCCAGCAACATTGACCTTGATTGGTAAGTGAGTGGATTGACCACCATAGGTTTTACCACCTCTTGTTCTCTTGGCATACTGAATATTAATTTTTCTAACGGCCTCGTTGATGTATACGATAATAGCCACTAAGCCAAAGAAAAGTGCCACAACAGACAAGAGTGTTAATATTTGTTGAGAAGAAGCTACTGCTACGGTTTGACTAAAAGCAACTGGAAGCTGGCTAATAATACCAGCAAACAAAACCATAGAAATTCCATTGCCAATACCATATTCAGAAACCAACTCTCCCAACCACAACATAATCATTGACCCTGCAACCATGGTTAAGACCATAGCTACTAAAGTCAAAGGATTTGCAGAGGTTAGCAAGCTTTGAGATCTCAAAAGAGCAATGACGGAAATACTTTGGACAATGGCAAATGGAACACTTAAGAATCTTGTATATTGATTGAGTTTTGCTCTACCAGCCTCACCTTCTTCTTTTTGCATTGCTTTAAGATTTGGAAAAACCATGCCAGCAAGCTGCATAATAATAGAAGAAGTAATATATGGGTTAATACCCACAGCCACGATAGAAAATCTAGATAAAGTTCCACCAGCAAAAACATTAAGTAAGCTTAAAAATTGATTGCCAGAGAAAAGTTGTTGTAATTGAGCAACATCTACCCCTGGTACAGGGATATGTGCAAATAAACGAAAAATTAGGAAAATAGTTGCAGTAAATAGCAGCTTCTTTTTGAGCTCCGCATTGGCGAATATAGCTCTAAGTTTTTGTATTACTGTCTCTATCACAGGTTTTTTATTCTACAGAACCACCAAGCTTTTTAATAGTCTCAAGTGCTCCTTTGGTTGTAGGAATTCCTTTAATGTTAACTTTTTTTGTTAATTTTCCACTATTAATGATTTTTGCTTTTTTAAATCCTTTTTCAATGACCTTGTGAAGCTTGAGTGTTTCCAAAGAAATCTCTGAAACTGGCATGTTTTCTATATCAGTAAAACTTATTTCTGCTGTAGGATTTAACACTCCAAAACGACCTTTACCTCTTAACATTGGGTATTTCTTGACTCCTGGTAATTGACCACCTTCAAACCATAGAGGAATTTTTGATCCACCTCTTGATTTTTGACCTTTTTGACCACGGCTAGCAGTGTGTCCACCTTTTCCAGAACCATAACCACGACCAACTCTCTTGCTTGAGCGAGTAACTGTTTTAACTAATTTTTGTAACAATGACATGATTCAATACCCTTATTTAACTGCTTTTTTAGCAGGTGTTTTTTTCACAACTTTTTTCTTAACAACTTTTTTAACAGGTTTTTTTTCTACCACTGGTTTCTTAGCTTCTTTTTTTTCAGCTTTTTTTATACTTTCTTTAGCAGTTGCTTTAGCCTGTTCTTGAACTTGCTTAAGTTTTTCTTTTTCTTCATTCTCAATATCAATGATTGAGCGAAGTTTAATACCACGAATTCCAACGATTTGTTCTATTCTTTGAAGAGCATAGAATGCAGCATATACACTTGAAGCTTGATTTTCACTACCAAGAATCTTGGCGGAAATATCTCTAACTCCAGCTGCTTCAACTAAAGCTCTTACTGGTCCACCGGCAATAACACCTGTTCCTTTTGGAGCTGGTTTCAAAAGTACTTTTCCAGCACCCTTTTTAACCATCATTTGGAAAGGAATTGTTGTTCCATCTAAAGGCACAATAATCATTTTTTTCTTAGCCTTTTTAATACCCTTTTTAATAGCAGATACTACATCTGGGGCTTTTCCTAGACCAATTCCAACTTTGCCTTTTTTATCTCCAACAACCATTAGGACAGAGAATCCTACCTTATTTCCACCTTTAGTTTTTTTAGAAACTCTGGAAATCTGAATGACTTTCTCTTCAAACTCTTTTGGCTCTTGGTTTCTTCCTTGAAATTTAGACATTTAAACGTTAATTCCTTCTGCGCGAAGAGTCTCTGCGACAGCTTTAACTCTTCCGTGATATTTATATGAGCCACGATCAAACTGTAATTTGGAGATCTTGGCTTTCTTTAGACTTTTTACTAATTCAGATGTAACCTTTTGAGCTCTCTCTGTTTTTGTTCCTTTTTGAGCATTCTTACCTAAGTCACTTGCAGAAACCAAAGTTTTTCCAGTTTCGTCATTAATAACTTGTAAAGAAATATGTTCATTTGAACGAAGAACAGTAAGTCGAGGACGATCAGCTGTTCCCATTAAACGAGATCTTACTCTTTTTCTTCTTTTTTCAGCTAGTGTTTCATTGTGTTTAATTATTGACATTTTTACCTTTTTTTAAGAAGCGGTTGCTGTCTTTCCTGGTTTAGTACGGACAACTTCATCTTCATAGCGAATACCTTTGCCCTTGTAAGGCTCAGGTGGTCTGATTGCTCTAATATTAGCAGCAGTTTGACCGACTAATTGCTTATCTATTCCTTCAATATTAATTGTGTCATTTCCCTCTAGTGAAAGCTTAATTCCTTCAACTGGATCTATTTCAACAGGGTGAGAGAATCCAACAGTAATGCTGACTCCTGCTCCCTTTGCTGTTGCTCTGTAACCAGTTCCAACTAGCTTCAAGGTTTTTTTGTATCCATCAACTACTCCGGTTACTGCTCCGTCTAATAGACTTCTGACTAATCCATGAAAAGCTTTGTTTTTCTTTTCATCGTTAGCTCTAGTAACAACTAAAGTGTTTTCTTCTTGAACAACAGTTACACCATCCATTACTGGTACAAATAAAGTTCCTTTTGGACCTTTAATAGTTACCTTATTCTTTTCGATGGTAGCTGTAACTCCTTGTTTCAATTCGACTGGTAGTTTTCCGATTCTTGACATATTTATTTATCCTTTACCAAACTTGGCAAAGAAGTTCCCCTCCAACATTTTGTTGACGGGCTTCTTTATCAGTTAAAAGCCCCTTGCTTGTAGATACGATAGTGATTCCATAACCATTCAAAGTTGCAGGAACTTTATCTACTGTAGAGTAAAGTCTTCTTCCTGGTTTTGAAGAGCGTTGTATACCAGATATCTTTGGTAATTTTCCTTTATATCCTAAGTTAACGACTAAGTCTGACTGTGGTTTCTTTTCCACAACTTCAAAACTATCAACATAGTTATTTTCAACTAATATTTTAGCAATAGCCCCTTTAACTTTTGAGTGAGGCATTATTACCTGCTTATGCTTTGCGAGCAAAGCATTCTTAATTCTAGCTAGCATGTCTGCGATTGGATCTGTCATATTATTTACTTGCCTTTACCACGCCTGGGAGTTCTCCCTTTAAGGCTAATTCTCTAAAAGTGATTCTGCTTAAACCAAAGTAACGCATGTATCCCTGAGGACGGCCTGTTATTTTACAACGGTTCTTTCCTCTTGTAGAAATTTTATTTGGTTTTTTCTCACCAGATAATTTATATTTCTCGCGTAATGCTAAGATTTTTTTATCTTTGGCGATCTTTGATTTTTTAGCCATAATTACTTCTTATCCTCTTCTTTTTCGAATGGGAAGCCCAAGAGCTCCAACATTTTGAAAGATTCTTTGTCATCTTTAGTATTGGTGACAATATTTATTTGTAAACTTCTAATGCTTTCTATTTTATCGTAATCAACTTCTGGAAAAACAATTTGCTCTTCCAATCCCAAACTATAGTTTCCTTGACCATCAAAAGCTTTTCTGGAAATACCCCTAAAGTCTTTAACACGAGGTAGAGCGATAGAAACTAATTTATCTAAAAACTCCCACATACGTTGACCGCGAAGAGTAACTGCGACACCTAGTGGATCACCTTCTCTCAATTTAAAGTTAGCAATCGATTGTCTAGCTTTTGTTATTTGAGGCTTTTGGCCAGCAATAACAGTGAACTGATCAACAATATTATTAATTACTTTAGCTCTTGCTTTTGGATCTGCTGGATCCTTAACTCCCATGTTAATCACGACTTTTTTGACTTTTCCTACGGAAAAAACATTGTCATGCTTAAACTCTTTTTGGAGCTTTGCAACAACTTCTTCTTGGTATTTTTGCTTTAATCTATTCATTTTTGCCTATTATTTTTTCTTAGCTTTTGCTGCTGGCTTTTTAGTTTCTTTTTTTAAAGAAATAACAGTTCCAGTTTTCTTAAAAACTCTTTCCTTCTTACCATCTTTGGTTACTTTATAACCAACTCTATCAACCTCGCCTTTATCATTCAAAATAGCTATCTTAGCCGTTGGCATAGGTCTCTCTCTACGAATGATCTCACCAGGTCTACCTGCTTGAGGTTTAATATGCTTTGCGTAGATATTAGCATCCTTGACTATAACAGTGTTTTTCTTAGGAAAAGTCTTAACGATTTCTCCTTTTTTACCCTTGTCTTTACCTGCTGTTACTAGAACGTTATCACCAATAGTAAATTTCATATTACAAAACCTCCGGTGCTAAACTAGCAATTTTACTAAAACCACGATCTTTTACTTCACGAGCCACTGGACCAAAAACACGAGTTCCAACTGGATCTAGTTTTGTTCTTGATTCAATTATTACTGCAGCGTTATCATCAAAACGAACATATTCGCCAGATTTTCTACGTTGCTCTTTTCTAGCTCTAACAATCACTGCTCTTACCTTGTCGCCTCTTTTCAAAGGACTGTTTGGATCAGCAGTAGTAACTGAAGCAATTATGATGTCTCCTGCATAGCCGAAGCGTCTGCGGGATCCGCCGTAAACTTGAATAGTACGGATTTTTTTTGCTCCGCTATTGTCTGCGACTTTTAGGACAGATCTAAGTTGTATCATCGCTTATTTTCCTACTTTTTTTGTTACTACAAAGTGCTTGGTTTTACTAATAGGTCTAGATTCTTGAATCTCAACATTATCACCAAGATTCAATTCAATACCCTCGTAATGACAAGCATATTTTTTACTTCTTTTTACTGATTTTTTGTATAAAGGGTGCTGCCACATACGAGAAACTGATACCGTTGCGGTTTTTTCTCTTTTTAAAGCAGTTACTTCACCAATCATTGTTTTCATTATTTTGCCTTTTTCTCTTCTTCAGCTAATTTCATTTCACGAAGAATTGTTTTTACTCGAGCAACATCATCAGCTAATGTTGAAACGAGACTTGTGTTTGCTAATTTTCCAGCTTTCTTTTCCATTCTTGCAACAGCGAGCTTCATTTGAAGATCAGCTACTACTTCTAAAAGTTCTTTATCAGTTTTAGCTCGAAGTTCTGTTATGTCTTTTGTCTTCATGTCTTTATTTCTTCACTATTGTTGTTTTAAGAGAGATTTTGTGACTAGCTTTTTTGAAAGCTGCCATTGCCATCTCTTCTGTTACACCACCTAACTCAAAAAGAATTGTTCCTGGTCTAACTACTGCTACATAAGTATCGATTGCACCTTTACCAGAGCCCATTTTTACTCCAACTGGCTTCTTGGTTATTGGTTTATGAGGAAATACTTTAATCCAGTATTTACCCAATCTTTTGGTTGCGTAAGTAATTTTTTTACGAGCAGCTTCGATTTCTTTTGTGCTGACCCAACCACCTGTTAAAGCCTTTAGTCCATATTCTCCGAAAGCTAGCTGATTTCCACGAAGGGCCTTACCAGTGTTCTTTCCTCTAAATTGCTTGCGATATTTTGATTGCTTTGGCTGTAACATATTAACTTTTAAACAATTTCTCCTTTATAAATCCAAACCTTGATTCCCACATAACCAGATCTAGTCTTGGCTGGTGTTTCATAGTAGTCGATATTAGCGCGTAAAGTTTGAGTTGGAACACTTCCTTTGAAGTATTTCTCAGAACGACCAATCTCAGCTCCTCCGATTCTTCCAGAAAGCTGGATCTTAACACCCTTTGCACCAGCTGCCATCACTTTATCAAGAGCTTGTAAAATAGCTCTTCTGTGTGGATAGCGACCAATTAATTGACTGACAATTCTCTCAGCAACTAGTCTAGAGCTTAAGTCAGGAAACTTAACTTCCTCAACCTTAATATCTACCTTTACTTGTCCTTTTTTATCCTTAGAAACGTTAAGGAGTCTTTCAACTTCTTTTTTGATTTGTTCTAAGTTTGAACCACCTTTACCGATAACAACACCTGGTCTAGATACCTGTAAAACAATACGCATTTTACTAATATATCTCTCAATATCAACCTGCACTAATCCAGCGCTGGTTAATTTATTGCTAAAGTATTTTCTGAGTTTAAAATCTTCTAATACTTTATCTGAGTATTGATCTGGTTTGGCAAACCAACGAGATTTCCAAGAGAAAATCTTTCCCAAACGAAAACCAGTTGGATTTACTTTTTGTCCCATAGCGTTATTTCTTTGCTTTTTTAACTACTTTTTTCTCTACTGCTTTCTTAGGAGCTGCTTTTTTTGCAGTCTTCTTAGGAGCAACTTTTTTGACTTCTTTTACAGTTTTTTTCTTAGAATCAACTTTTTTATCTGCCTTAGTTTCTAAAACTATCTTTACATGACAAGTTCTTTTAAAAATGGTGTGAGCTCTTCCTCTACTAACAGCTCTAAATCTCTTGTATGTTGGTCCTTCACCTACCAGAATTTCTTTAATCTCTAAATCATCAACATTAAGACGATGATTGTGTGAAGCATTAGCCACTGCTTGTCTTAATACCTTTGCAACAACAATGGTAGCTTTTCTCTCCACAACAGCTAATTGCTCGAAAGCATCTTTAATAGATAGTTTACGAATAATATCTGCAATAAGTCTTACTTTTCTTGCGGACTGTCTGGTGTTTTTTTGTTCAGCTATAATTTGCATTATTTTTATTTACCTTTATGTCTTAGCAAGGACTCTCTTAACAATACGACCATGACCACGGAAGTTTCTGGTTGGAGCAAACTCTCCGAGTTTGTGACCTACCATTCCTTCTGAAACAAAAACCTCTACAAAGTTTTTGCCTTGGTGTACTAACAGAGTGTGTCCCACAAAATCTGGTGAGATAACACTTTGTCTTGCCCAAGTCTTGATTCCAGATTTATCTCCAGAACCTTTTTGCTTCATGATTTTAATCAAAAGCTTTGGGTCTATATATGGTCCTTTTTTTGTTGATCTACTCATAAGTTTCTATTTACTTTGCTCTTCTATCACGAACAATCCACTTATTACTTTTTCTCTTTTTTCTAGTTTTCTTACCTGGAGCAGCATTTTTACCCCAAGGAGTTTTAGGATATTTCAAACCAACTCCACTTCTGCCTTCACCTCCACCATGTGGATGTGAACCAGGATGTTGAGCTGTACCGCGAACGGTTGGCCTAATACCCATTAATCTCTTGACTCCTGCTTTACCAAGTTTTCTATTTTTCCAATCTGAATTACCTATTTGACCAATAGTGGCCAAGCAGTCTTCATGAATTAATCTTTGTTCTTTTGAAGGAAGTTGTATTGTAACGTACTTACCTTCTTTTGATTGGATTAATGCATGGTTTCCAGCTCCTCTAACTAATTGAGCTCCCTTGCCTGCTCTCATTTCAATATTATGAATAGGCATACCCAAAGGAATATTTTTAAGAGGCATTGCATTTCCTGGACGAGGATCTACCTTTTCTCCAGCTACGACTTCATCTCCAACTTTAACTCCTACTGGTGCCAAGATATATCTCTTTTCACCATCAGTGTAAAAAATTAAAGCGATGTTAGCACTGCGCATTGGGTCATATTCGACTCTTTTAACAATACCAATAACATCTTTTTTATTTCTCTTAAAGTCAATAATTCTAAGTTTTTTCTTAACACCTCCACCACGATGACGAACAGTAATTCTACCCTTGTAACCACGACCCTGTCTCTTTTTGTGACCTGGTGCTAACAAAGATTTTTCTGGATCACCCTTGTGCAAATCACTTCTGTCAACGACAACCAAGTGTCTTCTTCCGGGAGTAGTTGGTTTAACTTTTATTAACATTACTTATCTCCTCCAATATCAAAAACATCAATGACCTCACCTTTTCTCAACTTGACCAAAGCCTTTTTGGTTTTTGCTGAAACTGATGTCATTCTCTTTGGACCAGTTCTCTTTTTCTTTTTAGGTCTCATGACTGTGTTTATATTAACAACATGAACCTTATACATTTCTTGAATAGCTGCCTTGATTTTGTTTTTATCAGCAGTTCTTTCAACTTCAAAAGTATAGATGTTCTCTAAGTTTGCTCTTTGAAGAGATTTTTCTGTAATAACTGGTTTACGTATAACGTATGGATTCATCATTATTTATCCTCCTTCTTAGTAGTAGTTTTTTTCACTACTTTCTTAGGAGCTGCTTTCTTTACAACTTCTTTAGGAGTTTCAACTTTGGCTTTTGTTTCTTTCTTAGGAGCTGCTTTCTTTACAACTTCTTTAGGAGTTTCAACTTTGGCTTTTGTTTCTTTTGCCAAACGAGACTCCAAAATCTTGATTGAGTCTTTAGTGAAAATTAAATTATCTGACATGGCAACTTGCAAAGCATTTAACTCTAAAGCTGGAACAGTTAGAACTCTAGGAATGTTTCCAAGACTTCTTCTAATTAATTCACTCTTATCAGCCAAAACTACTAACACCTTACCTCTTTCATCAATCATCTTATCTAAAAGCCTGACCGCTTCAGCAGTTTTACCACCTAAGCTATTGAGATTATCAGTAACGATAATATGTTCAGCTTGCATACTCAAAGCTACTCTGAGTGCCTGAGCCTTCATTTTTCTTGATAAGTTCTTTGTCCAATTTTCTTTACCAGTTGGCCCATGAGCAACACCTCCACCAACAAAGATAGGAGCATTTCTGGAACCATGTCTAGCATTACCAGTACCTTTTTGCTTGTACCACTTAGATTTAGTTCTCTTAACAAAACCTCTAGACTTAACTTTACTAGATCCTTGTCTTAAGTTAGATAAATAAACTCTAACAGCTTGAGCAACTAAAACAGGATTCTCTTTTTGAGAAAAGATAGAATCACTAACTTCAATGGTGCTGCTCTTGCTAGTAGCGGTAATTACTTTTAATTTCATATTATTTTTGCTCCTCTTTAACCTCTGCCTTTGGAGCTTCAGTTGTTTCTTCTACAGGAGCTTCTTCTTTTTTCAAACCCATTAATTTAAGATCTAATTCAATTGGTCTCTTTTTTCCAGTTTTTTCGATCTTAATGTATCCAGAATTAAATCCGGGAACTGGTCCAGATAACCAAACCTCTTGAGTTTTTGAATCAATAAACAAAACACTTAGTCCATAAACAGTTCTTGTATCTACACCCATGTGTCCAGGCATCTTTTTGCCCTTCCAAACACGACCTGGTGTAGTTCCTGAACCGATAGAACCAACTGCTCTCTCTCTGTCTGATTGACCGTGAGTACGAGGACCTCCATGAAAATGATGTCTCTTCATACCACCAGCAAAACCTTTACCCTTGGTAACACCTTGAACTTTAACTAAATCACCAACCTCTAGAACTTGTTCTAAAGTAATTGAGTCTCCTATTTTTATTGGAGACTCGTCTTGATTATCATATTTGACACCGTTGATTTGGCTAACACCAAAAGAAAAACCACTCTTTTCCATACGTGAACGAAGTGGTTTATCCATGTTTTTAAGCTTCTTTGCACCATAACCAACCTCAATAACTGTTTGAGGGTTTTTATTCCAGGTGCGGGAAGATTTATCTGTAACTGAAGTTTCGGTTTTACCAACTATAGCATTGGTACCAACCTTGCACTTGGTTACGGCCAATCTCTTTCCTTTTTTTGACCAAGCTTGGGTCATTCCGAGCTTAGTTGCAAAGATTGCGTCTAACATACGTGTCATTTCTTTTTATATCTTTTGAAAATCTCTTTTCAAAAGAAGCGAGGGCCTCTTTTCTGCCCTCACCTATCTCTTTTGTATATACTTTGTTACATTTTGATTTGGATGTCTACACCAGCAGGCAATTCCAAATGCATCAAAGAGTCAATCGTCTTATTAGTCGGATTGACTATTTCAATTAATCTTTTATGAGTTCTAATTTCAAAATGCTCTTGAGCATTTTTATCGGTATGAGGTGAAGTCAAAACCGTAAAAGATTTCTTGTGAGTAGGCAATGGGACGGGTCCCACTACTTTAGCTCCGGTTGACAAAGCGGTTTGCAAAATTTTTCGACTTGCTTCGTCTGCGACACGATGGTCGTAAGACTTAAGTCGAACTCTAATTTTATAAACGTTTTTTGTTCCAGTGCTTTTTGCCATATTTTTTCTATTTTTATATATTCGGTTCAAATTTTTGAACCCAACATTTTTTCTCTCTGGTCTGCCAGAGGTTTAAAATCACAGGGCGTGATTATAACTAAAAAATAACGATATGTACAGGGCTAATTACTCTAGTTTTAGTGTAATTAAAATGCCTTGAATTATCGCATTTTCTCTCTTTACGAACGAGAGTGATGATTATATCAGAGATCTGGTAAATCATCAATAGATTATAAATTTTCTGATAAGACCTGCAAAGCTGTTCTTAGAATATTTGGATGATCAAAAGCGATCTCATCAGCAGAAATTTTCAATTCTATCTGGTCAAGAGGTACAACATCTAATAAATCAAATTCTTCATGATCTGGCATACTATTAACATCATAATTTTCATCTAGTAATAATATAAAAGCAAAAGTAACCCATCCATTATTTTCACTTGCACCAATAAATAAAAACTCGCCAATTAATTGATCTAAGCCTAATTCTTCCTTTACTTCTCTCTGGGCAGTATGCTTTCTTGTTAAATCTTTTTCCTCAAACTTACCTCCTAAAATCTGAAGTTTGCTAGGAGCTTGCTTGCTCCAATCAGGACGACGATTAAGAATTATTGAGCCATCTGGATTCACTACCACAACTCTAGCTACTTTGTTTTCAAAGTTTTTCATAAGGATCAAAGTGTATCAAAAAATAATAATTAGTAAATAGATACCAAAAACCCCGCCTTTCAGCGGGGTCTTCATTTTCGGTTTTAACCTAAAGTTATTTTGTAACTTTAGTAATAGCACCAGCTCCGACGGTGATTCCACCTTCACGGATAGCGAATCTCAAACCTTCGTTCACAGCAACTGGAGCGATAAGTTTAACATTCATCTTAGCGTTATCACCAGGCATAACCATCTCTACACCATCTGGGAGAGTGATTTCACCGGTAATATCGGTTGTTCTGATGTAGAACTGAGGTTTGTAACCAGTGAAGAAAGGCTTGTGTCTTCCACCTTCTTCCTTCTTTAGGATATAAACTTCAGCTTCAAACTCTGTATGAGGAGTAATGCTACCTGGTTTGGCCAAAACTTGACCACGTTGGATATCATCTTTTCCGACACCTCTTAGAAGAATACCGACGTTATCGCCAGCTTGTCCTTCATCGAGCATTTTACGGAACATTTCGACTCCAGTAACAGTGGTTTTTGAAGTGTCTTTGAAACCAACAATCTCGATCTCTTCACCAACTTTAACGATACCAGAAGCGATTCTTCCAGTAGCAACGGTTCCACGACCTTTAATTGAGAAAACATCTTCGATAGGCATTAAGAATGGCTTGTCGAGTTCACGAACTGGTTCTGGAATGTATGAGTCAACTTGATTCATAAGTTCTAAAACTTGATCTTGAGCTTCGGCATCACCTTCTAAAGCTTTAAGAGCAGAAACACGAACGACTGGAGTGTTATCTCCATCGAAACCGTATTTACTCAAAAGTTCACGAACCTCCATTTCAACAAGATCCAAGAGTTCTGCATCATCAACCATGTCACATTTATTCAAAGCAACGATTAACTTAGGAACGTTAACCTGATTTGCCAAGAGGATGTGCTCACGAGTTTGTGGCATAGGACCATCAGTAGCAGCGACTACCAAGATAGCTCCATCCATTTGAGCAGCACCAGTGATCATGTTTTTGATGTAGTCAGCGTGACCTGGAGCATCAATGTGAGCATAGTGTCTCTTTTCAGTCTCATACTCAATGTGTGAGATGTTAATAGTAACACCACGAGCTGCCTCTTCAGGTGCGTTATCAATATCTAGATAACCCATAGCCTTGTTGGTATCTCCTGGTACTTTTGCTGCCAAAGTATTTGTAATAGCAGCGGTCAAAGTGGTTTTACCGTGGTCAACGTGACCAATGGTACCAATATTGACATGAGGTTTGTTGCGGACAAATTTTGAACCGTCAGACATATTTTTCCTTTTTGTTTATATTTTCTTTTACTACTTTTTAAAAGTACAAAAAAACTCTAGCGAACTCGAGCTCCTTTGCGTTCTTCTACTATTTTTTCAGTAATGCTTTTTGGAACCTCATCATAGTGACTTGGTAATAGCACACTGTTAGCACGACCCTGAGTCATACTTCTCAAGATTGTAACATAGCCTTGCATCTCTGCCAACGGAACAAGAGCCGTAATAATCACAGCCTTGCCTCTATTGGTTGTACCTTGGATTTGAGCTCTTTTACTTCCCAGATCTCCGATAACATCGCCCATGAATTCTTCTGGTGTAGTTACCTCGAGCTTCATAATTGGCTCAATTAAAACCATACCTGCAGTCTTCATAGCTTCGCGCATACCTAGTGAACCAGCCATCTTGAAAGACAACTCACTAGAGTCAACATCATGGTAAGAACCATCGTAAAGAGCAACTGAAAGGTCAACCATTGGATAACCTGCTAAGAAACCTCTCTCTAAAGATTCTGTAATACCCTTGTTTGTAGGCTGAATAAATTCACGAGGAACAGATCCGCCACGAATTTCATCAATAAATTCATAGCCTGTACCACGATCTTTTGGAGTAACTCTAAGTAAAACGTGACCATATTGACCACGACCACCAGTTTGCTTGATGTACTTACCTTCACCTTTAGCTTCTTTAGTAATAGTTTCTCTGTAAGCAACTTGAGGAGCACCGACATCAGCATCAACACTAAACTCTCTCTTCATACGATCGACAATGATCTCTAAATGAAGCTCACCCATACCTCCAATAATAGTTTGACCAGTTTCATGGTCAACCTTTATTGAGAAAGTTGGATCTTCTTCAGAAAGTTTATTTAAAGCCAAGCCCATTTTTTCTTGGTCAGATTTTGTTTTTGGTTCGATAGCTAAAGAAATAACTGGTTCTGCGAAGGTGATACCTTCCAAAACAATCTTGTCTTTATCATCAGAAAGAGTATCTCCTGTTTTGGTTTCTTTCAAACCAACCACAGCAACGATTTCTCCAGCTCTAGCTTCTTGAATTTCTTCACGCTTGTTAGCATGCATGAGTAATAAACGACCAACTCTCTCTTTATTATCTCGAGTAGAGTTATATACGTAACTACCAGCTTTCAAAACACCAGAATAAACTCTGAAGTAAGTAAGCTTACCAACGTGAGGATCTGTCTGAATTTTGAAAGCTAATCCACAGAATTTTTCATCTGTAATAAGTTTTCTCTCAACTTCTTCCTCAGTATCTGGATTAATACCTTTAATTGCTTCAATATCATTTGGAGAAGGCAAGTAATCAATAACAGCATCCAAGAGAACTTGAACACCAGTATTTTTCAAAGAAGAACCAGCAAAAACTGGAACTAATTTGTAACCAATAACAGCTCTACGAAGAGCAGCTTTTAATTCTTCAACAGGAATTTCTTCTTCAGCAAAGAATTTTTCCATTATTGCATCATCTGTTTCAGCAATAGATTCAACTAATTGAGCTCTCAATTCTTCTGTTTGAGCTTTATATTCTTCTGGAATCTCCATTACTTCTGGTTCTGTAGCAGCGGCGCTATCTTTCCAGAACAAAGCTTTTCTTTCCAAAAGTTGGATAACACCTTTAAAATCATTCTCTGCACCCATTGGTAAAACCATGATTGCTGGAATAACTCCAAACTTGTCTCTAATATCTTGAACAGTAGCTAAAAAGTCTGCACCAAGTTTGTCCATTTTGTTAACAAAACAAACACGAGGTACATTATATTTATCAGCTTGACGCCAAACAGTTTCTGATTGAGATTGAACTCCCTCAGAGGCATCAAGAACAGTGACACCACCATCAAGAACACGCAAAGAACGTTCCACTTCAGCTGTGAAATCAACGTGTCCTGGTGTATCAATAATGTTGAAACGATATTCTTCTTTTGGCAAAAAGCTATCAAAGTAAGGAGTCCAAAAAGCTGTAGTAGCAGCAGAGACAATAGTGATACCTCTCTCTTGCTCTTGAGCCATCCAGTCCATTGTTGCGGCACCTTCATGTACCTCACCAATTTTGTAGTTTTTTCCGGTATAGAAAAGAATTCGCTCTGTAGTTGTGGTTTTACCAGCATCGATATGAGCGATGATTCCAATGTTCCTAACTCTATCTAGCGGAACTCTCTTGTTTGACGATTTGTCTGACATATTTGCCTTTAATAATTTCTGTTATTCCTGACTCAATCACATGCTTTCTCTTTAAAAAAAGAGAGTTCCCCTGCCAGGAATATGAATGTGATATCGCTTCTATTTACCAACGGAAGTGTGAGAAAGCCTTGTTTGCTTCAGCCATGCGGTGAGCAGACATCTTTTTCTCAATAGCACCACCTGTATTGCCCAATGCATCGATGATCTCAGCAGATAATTTTTCTGCGTAAGAACGGTATTCTTTGTTTGGACGTTTATTGGCTTCTAAAACCAACCAGCGGATAGCAAGTGAATTTGCTCTTCTGGTTTGAACTGGCATTGGAACTTGATAAGAAGCACCACCAACTCTTCTGGAACGAACTTCCATTTGAGGAGTTATGTTTGAAACAGCTTCTTCTAAAGCTTCAGTTACTTTCTTCTTGGTTTTTTCAGCTATTATTTCCAAAGCGTTATAAACTTGTTTTTGTGCAACACTTTTTTTACCATCTTTCATGGAACGATGGATTAGTTTTGAAACTAAAACAGAGTCATATTTTGCATCTGGAGCGATTTCGCGAATTTTTGCGCTTTTTGTTCTCATTTAATTATTTTCCTCTTTTTACACCATACTTGCTGCGACTAGTCTTACGACCTTCGACGCCAGCACAGTCAAATTTACCGCGAACAACGTGGTATTTAACACCTGGTAGATCTTTAACACGACCACCACGAACCATAACCACACTGTGTTCAGCTAGATTATGTCCCTCACCTTGAATATAAGCTGTTACCTCCATACGATTTGATAAACGTACACGAGCAACTTTACGTAAAGCTGAGTTTGGTTTCTTAGGAGTCATTGTTTTAACCACAGTACAAACACCTCTTTTTTGAGGATTGGTTGTCTTGACTGGTTTGCCAGTGATAGAGTTGAAAGATCTTCTTAAAGCAGCTGCTTTAATTCTCTTAGATTTACTGGTTCTACCGCCTTTTCTAACAAGTTGATTAATTGTAGGCATAAATTTCTTTTACTTTCTTATCTTTCGATTTCAGATTGTGGGATTGTAACATGACGTAGCTTGTTTTGCCACTCGATGTTACAACCCTCACAGTTAATTTACATTTCTCGAGCACGCTCCTCACTGGTAGGAATTAATCTACCAATAATAACGTTCTCCTTCAATCCCTCTAGATTATCGATCTTTCCAGCAGATGCTGCATCTGTTAACACATGTTTAGTGTGTTGGAACGATGCGGCAGAAAGCCAAGAATGAGTAAAGAGTGAAGATCTAGTGATACCCAATAATAAAACTTTAGCGGTTGATGGTTCACCACCTGCTGCCATAGTCTCATCATTGATAGCCATGAATCTACTACGTTCAGTAGTTTCTCCTGTTAAGAAATCGGTATCGCCGCTCATTTCAATACGAACCTTATCACCCATCTTACGACAGATAACTTCGAAATGACGATCATTGATACCAATACCTTGAGACTCATAAACACCTTGAACTTGATGAACAATGTGTTGTTGAGCAAACAAGAGACCTTGTAACTGTAGAAGTTCTTGAATATCGGCTCCACCTGAAGTAAGCATTTGTCCTGGATGAACGAGGTCACCATTTTCTACCAATAATGTTTTATTGGATGTAACAATGTACTCTTCTTCTTCTTTTGGAGGAGTGGTTGAAGTAATAGTAATGATTTTTTCATCATCTTTTTCTTCAATCTTAACTTTTCCACTAATTCTAGCAACCACAGCGGCTAATTTTGGATTACGAGCTTCCAAGAGTTCTTCAACACGAGGTAAACCTTGAGTCACATCAAGACCGACGATACCACCTGAGTGCTTAACACGCATTGTAAGCTGAGTACCAGGTTCTCCGATAGATTGAGCAGCAACTATTCCGACTGGAACTCCAATATCAACTGTTTCTCTAGTTGAGAAATCCCAACCATAACAAGTTTGACATAGGCCTTTGCGAGCCTCACATGTAAGAGGTGAGCGAACATTGACAGTCTCAACTTTTTCACTAAGATCAATTGTTTTTGCTACTTCGTCAGTAATAAAATCACCTTTTTTGAAAATGACTTTTTTACCCTCTTTAACATCTTCAGATAGATATCTACCTAGAATTCTGTTGTAGAAAACATCTCTACGAACTTCTTTTCCAATCTCAATACCTTTGGTGGTTTCACAATCTTCCAATCTAATGATGGCATCATGAGAAACATCACTGAGACGTCTGGTTAAATAACCAGCATCAGCTGTTTTAATAGCTGAGTCGGTTAAACCTTTACGAGAACCACGAGCTGAAGTCACATATTCGAAAATAGTCAAACCTTGTCTAAAATTAGACTTAGTAGGCATTTCCACAATGTTACCCAAAGGATCAACAACCAATCCACGCATAGCAGCCAACTGCTTAACCTGATCTTTGGAAGCACGAGTACCTCCAGAATCAATCATGATTTTTACAGCGTTATCATCGGTATAAGAATCCCAGGTTTTTTCAGCTAACTCATCAGTAGTTTCCATCCAAACATCGATAGCTTTTCTACGTCTTTCATCATCAGTAATCAAACCATTCTCATAACTATCCTGGACACTTTCTACTCTCTTGTTAGCTTTATCAATAATAGCTGGCTTCTCGTCGATCATACGACAGTCAGTCACAGATACTGATAAACCTGAGATAGTAGCAGCTTCAAAACCAAGATTCTTAATAGAGTCGATTAGTTTTGAAACTTTAATGTCATCATAGTTTTCGATTGCTCTAGTGATTAATTCTTTGATATCTTTAGCTTTTACTGGCTCATTAATGAAACCTACTTCTTCTGGAAGTAAATCATTGAAACGAAGTCTACCAATAGAAGTTGCAGTCACTCCTTCTTCTGGAAGTCTGACAGTGATAGCTTGTTTCAAACCAAGTAAACCAATTTGGTAAGCATGATAAGCCTCATCTTTTGAAGCAAAGAATGTTGGGAATTTTTCTATTCTCTCATCGATTGATGTGTAGTAATAAACACCCATAGCCATTTCCTTATTAGGAACAGTAATAGGTTCACCATTAGCTGGTTTAAGTAGGTTGTGGGTAGCCATCATTAACTCTTCAGCTTCTCTACGAGCTTCTTTGGTTAAAGGTACATGTACAGCCATTTGATCTCCGTCAAAATCGGCATTATAGCCAGAACACACACAAGGGTGAAGTCTGATAGCACTACCCTCAATTAACTGAGGATAAAAGGCCTGCATACCAAGCTTATGAAGAGTTGGAGCACGGTTTAAAATCACTGGGTGATTAGCCGTAACTTTTTCCAAAACATCGTAAACTTCTGGTTCCCTACGATCAACTAAGTGACGAGCACTCTTAACGTTTGGAGCAACTCCTTGAACGATTAGTTCACGTAAAACATAAGGCTTGAAGATTTCCAAGGCCATGTCTTTTGGTAAACCACATTGATCAAGTTTTAACTCTGGACCAACAACGATAACACTACGACCAGAATAGTCGACACGCTTACCAAGAAGATTTTGTCTGAAACGACCTTGTTTACCACGCAACATCTCTGAAAGAGATCTTAGTGGTCTACGGTTAGATCTTCTTCTGGTTTGACGAGCTTGACTGCTATCAATTAAAGAATCAACAGCTTCTTGAAGCATGCGTTTTTCATTACGTAAAATAATCTCAGGAGCACCTAAATTAATTAAGTGTTTCAAACGATTATTACGATTAATAACTCTTCTGTATAAGTCGTTTAGATCTGAAGAGGCAAATCTACCACCAGATAGTTGAACCATTGGACGAAGGTCTGCTGGCAAAACTGGTAGGTTCTTTAAAAATGTCCAAGAAGGATTAATTCCTGCTTTCTTGAAACCCTCAACAACACGAAGTCTCTTTGTAGCTTTAAGTCTCTTAGCACCCTTGCTCTCGATCATTTCTGAGCGAAGGATTTCTACTAAAGAATCCATATCTACTTCTTTGACGAGCTCTAGAATGCTTTCAGCACCCATACCAACTCTCAAGTGAGAAGCTGCATCGTATTCATCGAGTTTTAAATATTCATCTTCACTCAAAATACTTTGTTTTTTAATTTTCTTAACTAAAGTTTTGATAGTCTTAAAAATCTCAGCAGTTTGCTCGATTTGAATCTCTAGCTGTTGTTTAACATTAGAAAGACCTTGTTTGGCTTTAAGCTTGATTTCTTCAAGTTTAAGTTGAAGAGTTTCTTTATTCTTTACTTTTTCTTTCAAAGTAGAGAGATCTTTCTTCAATTGTTCTTGAATTTTTTCAATATCTTTTTCAGCAGTTTGCTTAAGTTCATCTTGAGCAGCCACTAAGCCAACTTCTAAACGATCATTAACTTCTTTCTTTTCATCTTCATCAACATCCAAAACTATGTATTGTGAAAAATACATAATAGAGTTTAGGTTACGAGGAGAAATGTCTAGTAATAATGATAATTTTGAAGGAGCTCCCTTGAAAAACCAGATATGTGCTACTGGAGAAGCCAATTCTATATGAGCCATGCGCTCACGACGTACTTTGGATTGAGTTACTTCAACTCCACATTTATCACAGATAATTCCTTTGTAGCGAATTCTCTTGTATTTTCCACAGTAACATTCGTAGTCTTTAACTGGACCAAAGATTTTCTCATCAAAGAGACCATCTTTCTCTGGCTTTAAAGAACGATAATTGATTGTTTCAGGTTTTTTAACCTCTCCATTTGACCAAGAAATTATTTCCTCTGGAGAAGCAATTCCTATTTGTAGTGCTGAAAAGTCTATGATATTTTTCATTATTCTTCTCCTCCTTCCTCATCCGTACTTTCTTCTGAGTCATTAACATCCTCTTCTGTTGGTTCTTCTTTCTCAGGAGTTTCTACCTCCTCAGCTTCTTCACCTTCAGTTTTTTCTTCTTCATCTGGTTCAAGCTTGTCTTCTGCTGAAAGCTCGACTGGTTTTTCTTCAACCTCATCTTCTTCTTCAGAGTCAATTGGGTTAACTGTTAAAGCCAAAGAGTTCAACTCTCTCATTAACACCTTGAATGATTCAGGTACTGAAGGAGCTGGAATTTCCTCTCCCTTAACCATTGCTTCGAAAGCATTGGCGCGACCTCTGACGTCATCTGACTTAATAGTTAACATTTCTTGCAAAACGTGAGCAGCACGATGTGCTTCTAGAGCCCAGACTTCCATTTCTCCAAGACGTTGTCCACCCATTTGAGCTTTACCACCCAAAGGTTGTTGAGTAACCAAAGAGTAAGGACCAGTAGAACGAGCATGAGTTTTATCCTCAACCATATGGCTAAGCTTCAACATATATGCAACACCAACTACTGTATCTTCATTGAAAGGCTCTCCATTACGACCATCAAAGAGTTGAACTTTTCCAGAAGCAGGGAGTCCTGCTCTTTCCAATTCACTCCAGATTTTGCTCTCATCTATTCTTTCGAAAGCTGGGATAGCAGCTTTGTAACCTAGTTTTTGTGCAGCCCAACCCAAGTGGGATTCTAAAAGCTGACCTAAGTTCATACGAGCCAACACAGATAAAGGAGAAATAATGATATCGATTGGAGTACCATCTTCTAAATGTGGCATATCAGCAGTAGGAACTACTTTTGAGATAACACCCTTGTTTCCATGACGACCGGCTAGCTTATCACCAACTCTAATTTTACGAATTTGAGCTACTTTAACGATAACTTCTTTTAAGGTTCCTGGATCCAACTCATCTCCAAGTTCTCTATCTAGAACTTGAACATCAATAACTGTTCCAGTTTCACCATGAGGTAGGCGAAGTGAGGTATCTCTAACTTCTTTTGATTTCTCACCAAAGATAGCTCTGAGCAATCTTTCTTCTGGTGAAAGCTCTGTTTCTCCTTTTGGAGCAACTTTACCAACCAAGATGTCACCTGAATTAACTTGACTTCCAACGCGAATAATACCTTCCATAGTTAAATTACTAAGGTAGGCTTCACTGACATTAGGAATATCATTGGTTAACTCTTCTGGACCTAATCTGGTATCCATGACTTTTGATTTGTACTCATTAATCTGAATAGAAGTTAATGAATCATCTTTAACCAAACGATCAGAAATAACGATAGCATCTTCATAGCCAAGACCATCAAAAGAAGTATAAGCAATCAAAAGGTTTGTACCTAGAGAAAGCTCTCCTTCATCAGCTGAAGGACCATTGATAACAACGTCATCCTTTTCAACTTTTTGACCAATTTTTACAGCTACGTTTTGTGAGTAACAAGTACTTTGAGAAGTTCTTTCAAATTTAATGATGTGATAAGTAACAACTCCCTTACTATATTGAATGTTTTCATTTGTCTTTTTAGCAAAGTGAGACTCAGCTTCTTTATGTGAAGACTTGTTGAGTTTTAACTCAATCCTATTTGCATCTACATATTCAACAGTTCCTGGGAAATCTGCAACAACTGAATGATTCATTGCTATAGAGACAGCTTTCTCCATACCAGTTCCAACAATAGGGGCCTGAGGTATGACCAAAGGCACAGCTTGACATTGCATATGGGTACCCATCAAGGCACGGTTAGCTTCGTCGTTAGCAATAAAAGGAATTAATGAAGCAGAAGTACCAATAACCTGACGAGGAACAATATCGATATATTCAACATCATCTATAGGACCTTCTGTAAATGTATTCATATGACGAATAGAAACCCATTCATCTTGAATAACACCTTTATCATCCATGTTGACACTAGCATGAGTGATTTTGTGATCTTCTTCAGCGTCTGCTGAAAGATAAAAAATCTCATCATAATTAACTCTAACTTTTCCACCCTTTTTCTCTAATTTAAAGTAAGGAGCTTCCAAGAAACCAAAATCATTGACTCTGGTATAGAGAGCTAAATAAGTAACAAGACCGATGTTTGGACCCTCTGGGGAACGAACTGGACAGATACGAGAATATTGAGAAGCATTAATGTCACGCATAGAGAATGAAGCACGCTCTCTGGTAACACCACCTGAACCCATAACTGATAATCTACGAAGGTTGTCTAACTCGGATAAAGGATTTGTCTGATCTAAAATAGCAGATAATCTGTTTCTACGGAAAAATTCAGAAATAGTAGCGATTAATGGTCTAGCATTTACCAAGGCAGCTGGAGACAAAGTCTCATCTGTCTTAGTAAGAGACATTTTTTCACGGATTGATCTTTCTAAACGAATTAAACCAATACGGAAGGCTCCTGTTTGAACAAGTTCGCCGACTCTACGAACACGGCGATTGCTTAAATGGTCGATATCATCTGTTTTTCCAATACCATTTTGTAATTGGATTAAGTAACGAACAGTTTCGATAATATCATCTGGGGTAAGAACAGTAGTATTCTCATCTTTATCTAATTTAAGACGACGATTGATTTTGTATCGACCGACTCTTCCAAGATTATATCTTCTGGAATCAAAGAAAAGTTGAGAAAGGTACTCTTTAGCAGTCTCTAAAACAGCTGGTTCACCTGGTCTCATTTTTTCATAAATCTCGATTAAAGCCTCAGCTTGATTGCTAGTGGAATCTTTTTTCAAAGTGTTTTCCAATAAATCAAATTCATCTTTACTAACCGAATCCTTGAGCAATTCTCTAATTTCATCATCAGACTCATAGCCAAGAGCACGAAGTAACACTGTTACTGGCATCTTACGTCTACGATCAATCTTGACTGTCATAACATCACGACGACCAACATTAACTTCTAACCAAGAACCACGTAATGGTCTTAGCTCTGCTTTATAGAGAACTCTTCTAGAATTTGGATCTTCATCACCTAAAAAGGAAACACCTGGAGAGCGAACTAATTGAGTAATAATGGCACGTTCAATACCATTAATAATAAAAGTACCCATGTCTGTCATCATTGGCAAATCGCCTAAGAAAACTTCTTGAGTTTGTTCTTCACCTGTTTTTTTATTTAATAAGGTTGCTTCAACATATAAAGGGGAATCGTAGGAAACTGCTTTTTTCTTAGCCTGAGAAGTAGAATATTTAGATTGTCCAAAACGGTATGAACCAAATGAAAGGGCCCAGTTCTTACCAGTAAAATCCTCTATTCCTTTTTCATTATTCACTTCTTGAAGAGACTGAGTGATTCCTTTTTCCAAGAACCATTCATAGTTTTCTTTTTGAAGCTTAATAAGATCAAGTTTTGGTAATACCTTGTGTTGTTTTCCCCAATTAACGCGAACCTGCTTTGACATAAATTGCCCCTCTTTTTATGTTATGTAATTTAGATTACTTGAATCAAGAATTACTCAAGTAACCTGTTTGTCTTTTCTGACAAAAATAGAGACGCACTCTTTTTTGAGCCGTCTTCACATTTTAAAAACTTATACGATGCGATTGTTGTAACCAATCATTCTATAGAATAGGTATTTCTTTTTTTGTTTATTCACGATACCATTTTCAGGAATCATAAATTTTTGCTATTTTTTGCACTATTTTGAGATAGAAAAACGAAAAATCGACTTTCTTCCCAAAGCCTTAGCACAATAACTCGCGATTCTATCAGAATAAGATTAGTTGCGCAAGTATCTGTCGATATTTGCATTGTGACCGTCCAGGGTCTCTGCGAAATGAATATCCCCACTTCTGTCATGAAGATAATAAAGTGAACCAGTATCTATTGAGTTCAAAGTTGCCTTAATAGCATTGAGTCCTGGATTTGCTATTGGAGCTGGTGGCAAACCTGGGTATTTATATGTATTAAAAACGGAACTTAATTTTTTGTCTTCAGATGTAGGAGTTACCCACCAAGAATCCTGAATAGAGTCATATCCCTTGATGTATTGTAAGCTTGCATCAACTTGAAGGGCCATACCAATATCTATCCTCTTCCAAAGTACTCCAGCCACCTTTCTCATTTGGTCATAACCCTTTGCTTCTCTCTCAACAATTGAAGCCATGGTTAATACCTCATTTAAAGAATATGAGGACTCGTTTAGATCATCTTCTAGTCCTTTAGTAATCTTTTTATCAAAAGTCTGTTGTAATAATCTAGTTAGTTGTTCTGCTGAAATCTGTCTTGGAACTAAATATGTGTCTGGGAAAAGTCTTCCCTCTAGTCCTTTGGTTAATTGTAAAAACTCTTCTTTAGAAAAACTTTCTAACTCTTGTTTTGCTAAGCTATCAGCAATCTCTTCTCTTCGCCATCCCTCTGGAATAGTCACCCATAAGTCATATGTTCCCTGAGTAAGTTTTTGGGCAATCTCTGCTGAAGACATGCTGGTTGATAAATCAAAACTACCAGCTTGAATTTTTTGAGCTAATCCATTTTTCTTAACGATAAATCTGAATGCCAAGGAATTTTTAATTAAACCTTCTTCCTCAAGTCTGCTGGCAATGACTGACACTGCTTGGCCTTTTGGAATAACAAACAGCTGAGTTTGATTAAGTTCTAAATCTACTGGACTAACAACTGTCAAAAAAAACATCCATAGAGATATTAAAAATAGAGTCAATAAGAGAGGTATAAGGAGAAAAAAACGTTTTTTAAAAGAAGATTTTTGGCGTTTCATAAAGCTATCTTTCCTGTGTAGGGAACAAGTGTAGCATATTACAAATATATTTGCTGAAAATTAAATAGTGTTTTCCTCTAGCCACTCCTCTAAAATGATGGCTGCTGCAAAGTGATCTATTGGGCCAGATCTGACTGATTTCTTAATCCCTTGTTGTTGAATTCTTTTTTCTACTTCTTGGGAACTAAGTGTCTCATCAAAAAACTCGATGGGCACTCTAACAAAACCCTTTAATTCGTCTGCAAAGTCTCTAGTTTTCAAAGCCATCTCGGCTTCAGATAAACCAAGAACTATTTTTTTAATCTTTTTATCAATAACAATTTGTTCTATCTTCTCAAATAAATCTTCTTGATTTGGTAAAACCACTAAAGGCATAGCTAAAGTTCCACTAGAAATAGCTATTCCAACCCTCTTTGTTCCAAAATCTATGGCTAAAACCGACATAATTACTTATCCTTTACTAATTGGGCAGTAACTACTCCTCTTCTCAAATATGTTCCCTCTGGAGTACAAGTCACCAGTTTTAATTGTCTAGTATCGTAGCGCTGAGAAAGGATATATGTATCGGTTGGCTTAACCTCGCTCTTGCTCTGAACTACATAGGTATATCTCACTCCCTCAACAGTTACGTAAATTTTATCGCCTCTTTCCAAAGTCATAATATAGCTGAAGAGAGATGTATATCTTCGAGAATTTGTTTCTTTAGGACTATAAAATTGGCGCAAAACAGAGTGACCAAAAATAACAGGGGCACCTGCTTGACCAGGTAAAGCAGTGCCTGGATATTGAATTAAGCTCCTATTCAAATCACTACCACCAACAGCCACAATGGCATTTTTAACATCGACTTTTGGAATATCTAAAATATATGAGGAAACCTGGTTTTCTTCACCCTCTCCTACAAACTTTGGCAAATCATCACCTTCAAACCAGTTGCTCAGATTAGTGTAATCTAAAACCGAATCCAGAATTATTGGCTCATCACTGCCGACTTCTACTCCAAAATCACCTGCATCATAGCCTTGAGAGCTATTTAAAGCCAGTGAAGTAGATTCTAATATTTGGTCTGGTGGAACCGGGGCACTTAACTGAGCTCTACCTTGTGACAAATCCTCCACGTAGTAAGCCAAAATAGGATAAGTGGCACTGCCAACCAAGCTAACTCCAATTAACAAAAGAACTGTTGGTAGAATTGCTGCTCCCATTCTAATGGCCTTGGGAATATTTGATCTAAAATGCTTTTCTTTGCTCTCTATTTCTTTTTTTTCTTTTTTATCAGCAACTACAAATCTTTTAGATAGTTTTTCTATTTTTTTTTCTATTTTTTCTAGAGCAACACCTTTTTTAATAGCATCCCTATAGACTTTGATTAAATCTTTTTTTTGATTACTAGAAAATGAAGAAGTCTTCTTTTTCACTAATTCCCACTCTCCTCGATTTCAATAATTATCCTGTTGTCTGCTTTTGGCATAGTTGAATTAAAAGTCTTGGCCAATGATGGTCTTACTCTATAAGAAGCAGATTTTACCTCTGGCCTCTCTGTTGCTTTGCCGGTTACTGCCTCCAGTGGAAGACCTTTTAGAACAGGTAATAAATTATTTTTATCAAAAATAGGTAGTGCTTTGGCGCTAATATTGGCATCAAGAATAATTTGAGCGCTGCTGCTAGCCTCTTCTCTTGGAGAAGTTAGTATTTGAGGATCTTCATCTGCAAACTCATAATTATCTGGTAATTCCTCTTTTAGGATCTCTGCAACCAAGGGCTTAATATCATCTGATGAGTATCTGATTGCCTCTATTGTTAAGCTTAGCTCTAGGGCCAATTGATCAGCCTCCTCACCTACAGCCCCACCATAATCTGCTTCTAAAACAGTTTGTTTTCCAGAGAGAACATAGTGCAAACCATTGCTTGATTTTTCAGAAAAACTTTCCTTGGCTTTATCAAATAACTCTTGTTTTAATTCACTCAAAACCGAAGCTTTGTCTTCATCAGAAATTACTCTAATTTCTCTACTAGAGCCACCAGTGAATGTATCCACAACAACGGCAGAATAAGTACCAGTATCATAACTACCAACAGACAGAGATGTTTCTTTGTTTAGATTACTATCTGCACCGATCTTGATGGCAGTGACAGTAGTTTCTAGTTTTCCATAGTCTTTTGTTTCACTGGTTCCAGACTGAGTGACTGATGCTGAAGCAATAGTTGCTTCCTCATCTAGAGAAAAATTAAGTGTTCCAGCAGTAAAAATAGCTCCTGCAGAAAAAGTTTTTTGGGAAGTTGTCTTGTTAAGAATCGTTATTTTTCCTTTAGCCTTTTCTCCAACTAATTTAACCCCAGTAGTATCAACTACTTTTGTTCCAGAGAACTCCTCCTCTTCCAACTCTCCTCTTAGGGAAAGATCTTCCACATTTGAAGTGGCTATTGTTGTATCGACTAATAGTTCCACATCTTTAGTGATTACTTTTTCAGCTAACTGCAGGGTAACTTCGACTTTATATGAGAAATTAAGCCAACCAATAAATAAACCAACTGAGGCAATTGCCCCTCCGACAATTCCTCCCAAAATCATGTTTCTATGAGGATTGTTTTTATACCAATTAGTAATTTTGTTCATCAGTCCAGACTCTTTTCTTTTGAATAAAGGATTTTTTGTCTTATGCTCTTCTTTAGTTTCTTCTTTTGGGAATTTTCTCGATCTCTCTCTTGGTAATTCTTGTTGCGAAATTGGCACACCAAAACTAGTGGCTTCTGTTTTTTCTTCGTTATTAGGTGAGGAAAAGTTATCTCCAGGCATATCTGGATCTACACTAGAAAAACCAAAATCCTCTGGATTTGCAGTATTTTCTACAGCATTCTCTATTTCTTCTTCAGATTCTTTTGCTAAAGACAATCCTCTTGCCTCTGCAACAGCCAATCCACCTTGTTTAACAATGGTCTCTAAAACTTGATTTGCATGAAATTGTTCAATGAGCGGTGATTGAACAAACGGATGTTTATCTGCCCAGTCATAGCCAATGATGCTTGACCGAATATCTTGTAAGTCTTGGTTAGACAAAACCAAAGATGAAATCACCATCTTGGCTGGTAAATATCCCTCACTATCATCTCCTTTTTCTTTAGAGAAGCGAGCTAGTCCCTCGATAATGTCTGACACAACTTCTTCAGATTTACCAACCGAGATTTGCTGAGAAATCTTACCCTTCTTTAATAAAATTAAGGAAAGAGCTGTTTCTTGAATATAAACAAGGATTTGAGAAATATTTTTTTCTCTTGAAAGAACATCTTGAATAAGAGCATCAGTTAAAACCACAAAACCAACTGGTTTTAAAGATAAGTTTTCAGTAAGTTTTTTAATAAAAGGTTTTTTCTCTTTAATTAATCCAGAGTCATTAACCCATTTTGGATCAAAACCAAAAACAACTTCATTGGTTGATTCTGATTCTTTTCCTAATTCTTTAAGAGCAGCATCAGTAGAAATTATGGCCTCATCGTCATTGGTAAAAGAATGCAGAGAAGATGTTTCTTTAAGATCAACCTCTCCATCATCAACCTGCCAAAAAGCAGCTCTTACTCCATTTTCAGTAAAAACCAGGCACAAAAAAGAATTTTCAGAAACTTCTGAAGTCTCCTGATCTTTTTTTTGAGAGATAAAAGGCAGATTTAATGACATATTTTTTCTTTAAATACCACAACCAAGACGCCTCTGGCGTCTGTACTCCATTTAAGCAAAGTTCTGAAGAGAATAAAAGGGGGTGTTTATTTTTTCAATCTGGCGTAAATTCTTCTAACCCCAGCAGAAGCTGATTGTTCTTTGAAGATTTCAATCCCACCGATTTCAGAAATATTATTTACATGTGGCCCACCACAAAATTCTTTAGAAATAGTTTCTTGATCATTACCAATGGCATAAACACTAACTTCATCTGGATATTTCTCGACAAAGAAAGCCAATGCTCCGTCGTCCAAAGCTTCTTGTTTCTGCATTGTTTTCTTAGAAACATCAAATCCTTGTTTAATCCAAGCATTAATTTGATCTTCAACTTCTTTTAATTCCTCTTTTGTTACAGGAGCTGAATGAGAGAAATCAAAGCGCAATCTGTCTCCATTAATATTAGATCCTTTTTGATTGATAGTTTCTCCCAATATCTTACGAAGAGCTGCATGTATTAAATGAGTAGCTGTGTGATATTTAACAGTTGCTTCTGAATGATCTTGAAGACCGCCCTTAAACTTACCAGCCGAGGCAGTTCTAGATTTATCAGCGTGATCTTTTTTTATTTTTGTAAATTCATCTTCAATGCCCTCAACAATCTTCAGCTTTCTTATCTCTGCTTCTTCTAAAGATAGCTCCAATGGAAAACCATAGGTTTCATAAAGAGTAAAAGCTAGTTCTGCTGTTAACTCACTGGAAGATTCTGTTGATTTTTCAAACTCACGAAGACCTTTTTCCAAGGTTCTTAAAAACTTCTTTTCTTCCTGAGAAACAGCTGTTTCTATTGAAGCTTGTTTTTTAATTAGTTCTGGATAGGCATCGGCATACATCTCAACAATACTAGGCACTAGTCTTGATAAAAAGCTTTGTTCAATTCCAAGTTTTTTCCCATAACGAATAGCTCTGCGAAGTAATCTACGAGTGTAGTATCCCTGATCTTTATTTGAAGGAAAAACTCCATCAGCAATCAACATTACAGCGGCCTTCATGTGATCAGAAATTACTCTGAAAGACATTGGCTCTGTGGAATATTCCTTGCCAGAAATTTCTTCTAAAACACTAATAATTGGAGTAAATAAATCAGTCTTAAAAACATCTGGATCACCATTTACAGCAGCCAAAGTTCTTTCTAATCCTCCACCAAAATCAATATTTTTTTGAGGTAGTGGCTCAAAACCATTGTCTGTATTCAGATATTCCATAAATACAGAGTTACCAATCTCCATAAATCTTCCGCAGTCACAATTTACATGGCAAGGGGAATCCTTCCACTCAGAATTTTCATGAAAATTTAAATCTACTCCAAAGTCATAAAAGACCTCGCTGTCAGGGCCTCCTGGTTCACCAATCGGCATATTTCCTGGAGCTCCTGATCTAGACCACCAGTTATTATCTCCATAAGGGAATATTCTTCCCCCATTCATACCTACTTCTTCGGCATTTTCTACAACCTTGGCCTCAATATTTTTCTGAGCGAATAGTTCTTTCCAAAGAGCAATGGCTGTTTCATCTTTTGCTATCCCCAGCTCACTATTGCCTTTATATACCGTGACAAATAATTTATTTGGATCTAATCCAAGTTCTTCAACTAAAAAATCAAAATACCAAGATAATTGTTCTTCTTTAAAATAATCTCCTAAAGACCAATTACCTATCATTTCAAAAAAAGTAGTATGCCTATTATCACCAACTTCCTCAATATCCTGTGATCTAAAACACTTTTGTGAATCTGCAATTAAAGATCCTTTGGGATGTTTTTCTCCCAAAAGATAATTGATCATTGGTTGCATTCCAGAACCAGTAAATAATGTAGTTGGATCGTTTTCTGGCACCAAAGGTGATGACGGAACAACAACGTGTCCGTTTTTGACACAAAAATCTAAATATTTCTTACGAAGTTCTGATGCTTTCATCATGATGTGCTGATTATATCAGTAGACAAAAGGAATTAAACTCCCTTGAACTGATTCTTCTTCCTAGTTTTTCTAGCAGTAGTAGCTGTTTTTGATTTCTTAATTGATTCCAACTGATGTTCCGAGACTTCAGACCCAGCTTTATCTAAAATATCTTTGAACAATCCCCATAGATCTTGTTCTGCATTTTCAATCACGCCTTCAGCGAGTAAATCAGCGGCAGCTTCCTGCCAGTGATCTTTTAATTCTTTTCGAAGCTTTGTTCCCTCATCAGTACCAAACAAAAACATACCAACAGCACCAGCTGCAAGACCAACGCCAAAGCCAGTCATGAAGTTTTCTTCTGAAAAGTTATTTTTTCTTTGTGCCATTTTTTCTCTTATCTAGCCAACCAGTAAAAGATTCAAATACCTTAACTCCTGTTTGTAAACCATTGGCCAAACCACCTAAGTTTTGAAGAGGTGAAATTAAAGAATTAATCTTTGCCTCTGCATCATCAAGAGTGGTATTAACCTTGTTAAGAGTCTTCTTAACCTCTGAGAGAACCATAATTATTTGAACTCCAACAACCGAGAGGATAATTGTTAACACAATAGCAACAACGGCTAAAACTGTGGGTAAAATACTTTCCATATCTGAGACCTTTCTTGATCTTTAAATCTATTTTATCCTACCTGAAAAAAAAGGTTCTTAAAAGCGGACAAAAACTGTTCTTTGTTCTGTATTTTTCTTTTCTTGACGATCTGTAGACTCAACGGTGATTGTAGACATACCTTCATTTGGCAAAGTAATGTTTGTTTCAAAATATCCATCTGCCTGCACCGGCACTGCTTGTGAATTAATCTTTACTCTAGATTCTGGCTCAGTAACTCCTTGGATAATAACTTGAGGAGAAACTATCTCATTTTCTGCAGGAACAGTGATCATAATCTTTGGAGGAGAGATAAATGAATACCAGCGAACACCAATGTATAAAAAGAGGGCTAGAAAAACTCCAACTCCACCAAATAAGGCAAATCTTACAGAAGATAAAGAGGAGGAGCGAAGAATTGGTTTTAAGAATTCCTGAGGAACTAATTTTCCTTTAGCACTTTCTTTAAAATCACGACGGAGAAGAGCCAGCATTGGATCTGGATCAAAATTTAAGATTCTTGCGTAAGCTTTAATGTATCCTTTGACAAAAACAGCAGCGGGTAAATCTTTAAACCTATTCTCTTCTAAAGCATGAATAAAGTTTTCTTTTACCCTTATTTCTTGAGCTAACTGAGACCTAGAGATTCTTCTTTTTTCTCTTTCAATCTTCAATAGCTCTCCAACTGTTTTTGTTTGTTGAATCATTTATTACAAACTCCTTAGGACAGAAGCTCTCTCACTAATTTGGAGACCATGCCTCCATCTGCTTTTCCCGCTACCTTCTTCATTACCATTCCTGTTACAGGACCTGGCTTTGCATCTGGGAGACTAGCAACTACTTCTTCAACTATTTTACGTAATTCATCTTCACCCATTTGTTCTGGCAGAAACTTTTCTAAAACATCCAACTTTAACTGAGCTTCGGCAACTAAATCTTCTCTGCCTCCATTTTTATAATCATTAATAGCATCTTTCCATTGTTTAACCATTTTAGAAATGATTTTCACCACGCCAGCATCGTCCTGCTCGCCATTATCAATTTCAAAGTTTTTAAGTTCCGAAAGAATAAGACGTAAAGTACCAAGGGTCTCAGCATCTTTAGATCTCATCGCATTCTTCATTTGTTCTGTGATTTCATTTTTTAGTGACATACGTCCTTTCGATAACTACAAGGCTATTATATACGGTTTTTCTCATCCTCGATTTTGAAATCTGTTGATTTATAATATCCAGAGACACAAGGTCAATTAGCTCAGTTGGTTAGAGCGCACGATTCACATTCGTGAAGTCACTGGTTCGAATCCAGTATTGACCACACTTTAATTTTTCTTTGAAGCCCTCCTCTTGTTTACCATAGGATATATGTTTGATATAATAAGAACTCATTTGAATGAATAAACAGCCATGAAGCATGGCTTTTTTTATTTCTCTCATGAGCCACTTGTTCTTTAAAAACTTACAAAAAAAACTAAAAAAGTGGACAGCTTTTTGCTTATTTCTAAAATAGATAAAAAGCTGTTCATTTATGGCGGGCTGATGCGCCATTTAAATTTATGGGAGGCAGAAATGACTTACATTATGACTGGTGAAGAAAATGGACGAGCTATTTGGGATGTTCCAAGTAGTAATCCTAAAGTCGGAGACGTAATTCATGTTCTTAGTCGAACAATTGTTTCAGATATTGGTGGTTTTGCATTTATGAAAGAAGGAAATGCCTATCAATTGAAAGAACAACTCGCTGACTTTGATACTGGCGCTACATTTGGGGTAATTCCTCATTTTAGAGTCGGATTCGTTGAATCCAGAAAATAATTTTGTAAGAATAAAAACAAGAAAGTTGAACCCTGGTTATGCCAGGGTTCTTTTCGTTTTAAAGTCATAAATTATTCATATAATTTTACCTGTGTCCCTCCTCCAAAAAACCTTCCCTCCTTGCTGTGTTTCTTGTTCTTCTGAAGGTTCTTTATTCTGTGAAGTTTGTTGCAATGAGATAGATTTTTTGTATTTCACCCCAAAACTAGAGGGATTAGATTATGATCTCCAAGTCTTAAGTTTTTATCTCCCACCATTATCTATAGCCATTAAGGCATATAAATATCAGGGAGTGTATAAACTAGCACCAATTTTTGCGAGTCTGCTATATAAACACTTAATATTTGCTCCATCCATAGATATTATTACTTCAGTGCCACTTCATAAAAAGAAAAGGAGGCTCCGTGGTTTTGATCAAACAAAATTAGTCGCTAAAGAACTATCTTTAAAAATTAATAAGCCTTATTTTCCTTTACTAAAAAAGATTAAACACACCCAAAACCTAGCTTCTACAAGTAATCAAAATTTGAGAAGCTCATTGGTAGAAAATTCCTTTGTGATAAATAAAAAACACCAGCAAAAAATTACTAGCAAACACATTCTGTTATTTGATGACGTTGTTACTAGTGGGAATACTCTAAGAGCTTGCGCTGAGCAATTATCTTTGAAAAAGCCAAAGAAAATTACAATTATGACTTTAGCTCACGGTGGTTAAAAAACCCTGAACAATCAATCCATATCTATGTGACTCTGTCTCTACTTCTCTTCTGAGAAGATTTAAAAACATCTCTTCTGTGGGAAGTTTTTGAACAATAAACTGCATGAGTAACTTACGATCATTTTTAGCATCCAGTATTACTGGTTCCTGACCTTCATCCAAAAATAGTCTAAAAGACAGATTCTTTTCTATTCCAAGTTCCACCATCCTAAGACCTGGATTTGCATCTACTTCAAAATATTGAGCAATCTCTTCTTTAGTCAGTTTTGGATAATCAGCTTCAATTTTAATGTTGCCCATACTCACACCATCTTTGTCAGCTACACCAAAGGCAATATTCCATTCTGCTAAAAATGGCTGACTATATTTTTCAAAAAGCTCTTGCTGTGCGACCGCAACATCAATCTCTTCTCCTTCTCTAGAAGGCTTGAGCATGTGCTGTCCATTAGCTGAAAAAACAATGTCAGATGCATAAAGAACTAATTCTCTATTCTTTTCTGAGGTTGGTTGAAATAATTCAAGAATTCTATTGAGCTTAAACTTAACTGCTTCAAATGGATCTCCTCCATTTGGCTCTAATTGAAATTCTGCCTCTGGAGTTGGTTGCTCAGGATCAATAAAATCAATTCTTTCCGGAGCTATCCCAAGTAGCGCAATCACTAGAGGCATTAACTCTCTGCGACGACTGGCTAAAATAAGGGCTTCATACTGTGGGGGGTATAGATTGTGTTCAGACATTGCTTTTTAATAAAAAAAGAGCACCTCTTCGCTTTCGGCTCGACTTGGTGTCCATCCTGGCTTTCTTTCCAGGAATCGTTACTTGGGAGCGAAAGCACTAGTGCCCTCGCAATTTCTGTATAAAAAACATTATAGCATGTTTAATTCTAGGTATCAAATTATTATAGGATATTACCCTTGAGTTTATTAACAAAGAACCGTATAATATCCGATCTACGGGGATGTATTGCATCGACGTGACCGCTCTTTACCAATTGCAGATCATCTTTAGCCAAGAAAGATGTAAAACAGGGCTAACTTACAACTGCAAATACAATGCGCAGTAAAGTTGCTAACTTCATGAGCGAAACCGTCACTGGTCTTCAATCAATGTTTGCAACTCCAGCTCAGCTTTACGCTTAAGCCGGTATTCATAGAGAGTCTCTCATTGGTGGAACTTTATGGGTAACAACACAGTCAATGTGCAGAAAAGATGTAATTGCACGGCATCTCTTCGAAGAACTTGTGCAGATTTCTTAAAAAAAGTTTGAAAATTTACTTCTTAAGAAATATCAAAAATTTTATATATCTGTAGAAATTGATAAAACGTGAGTCTACGGACGGGGGTTCATTGCCCCCCATCTCCACAAAAAAACTTATTCTTGATTGTCAGGATATTTTTCCTGAATTAAAACAGATTTTATAAGACTAGGAAGACGACTGGCTAAAAACAAGCCTGCTGTCTCTGGAGAAATAGAGTCTTGAATTTTTTTAATGTGATTAATTCTATTTGCAAGATATCCAAAACTATATTGGGGTAACTCCTGACTAAAATCTTGAGATAATTGTAAGAGCTTCTCCCTAAAATCCTTAATTAATTCCACTTTAGAAAATGTTTCAATATTTCCCTCATCTCCAGTTTTTAAAAAATCTCTAACTAAATTAAATCTTTCTCCATCTTTTTTTATCCCTTGAGTTGGCAAAGAAACACCAAATACTCCTTCATTTTCAAAATACCCCTCTCCAAAAAGATTTACTAAAACTTCAAAACGACTATTTTGAGATCCATACTCCTGGAGAGAATTAAATTCTGCAACCAACTGACCAACACTAGAGTCAACCATATTTTCTGAAACAATACCTAAGTTTCTGTAATGCTCACTAGCTGATCCTGGAGCAAAGGGGTCATGATGACCAAGTAGTGTTCCCTCGTTTATAGAAAATTGATTAGGATTTTGAAACTCATCTGGAAGAATTTGTTTTGTGCCAATTTTTTCTAAAACATCGGAAGACTGTTCAAAAGGATCATCGCTTTCTATTAAAGTAATGCCTGGAACATCTTTTAAAGAAGAAACGTCCTGTCCTTCTCTGTATAAAATAATTGTTCCTTCCGGGAGATCAACTCCCTTATCGCATCCCTTGCCCCACCAACAATCCTCTGGAAGAAATCCTGTTGGCGGACCATTTTTTTCAGCAAAACCAGAATAAGGAGATAAAACAACGAAATTCTTTTGAGCCCATGTTTGTAGCTCTCCAGACATTGACCTACTATTTCTTGAAGCATGATTAACAGAAAAATGAACTGATGTGAAATTTTTTTCTCCTCCTGATGCTGAAAACGATGTCCTAATGGAAGTGTTATCATCCTCATTTGACTCTGGAAGAAAATCTGTGCAATGAATTAAAACTAAATTTTCTGGATCTTCTGTTTCTACAGCATCACCACCAATCTCTTTCTCTTTTTGTAATACTCCTTTTAAAAAAGACTCATGTTTTTTTCTTTGACCCTCAATTTTATCTGTTGAAATCTCTGAGTGACCACCCTCCTGTTTTTTTGTAAGTTTTAAAAGAATGGAAAGCAAATTTCCCCTTAAAGGTCCTTCCATATCAAGAACATCAAGGGATGCACCCATTAAAACCTCTGGGTTATGTTTAATCAACTTTTCTGTAGTTTCCTTGTGATTTTCTTGTTCAGCCTGGTTGTTTTGTTTTTCTTGATTTTCAAACATATTAATTACTGTGTTAACTATATTTCCTAACTCTTCTACCTGTCCAGAGGAGAATATTAGTATAATTTGATATACTACTACCATAAACTATGGAAAAATTAAGACAACATTCTAGTTTTGAACAACTTGAAATATCACTTGCCAATCTTGGTACTCCTAAAGATGGAGATGCTACTAAGATTGAAAAAGCTCTAGAAATTGCCAGAGAAATGAAGGCTGTTTTAATAGATTCAGTAAAAGAAGGTTTCAAAGGTGCTCTTTACCATGAACAAAGAGCTAATCGACTTCACAATTTAATGCTTCATCGATTTGGAATAGATGAGTTCTCTGGTCTAGTGGAAGAACTTAACAATGACCAAAAATAGTCAATGGTTCACCTACATCATTCGCTGTGCAGATAACACTCTGTACACTGGTATCTCCAACCACTTAGAAAAAAGAATAGACTCACATAACTCAGGTAATGGTGCCAAATACACTAAAGGCAGAGGGCCCGTTAAACTAGTTTACAAAGAAAAATCTAAAGATAAATCTACAGCAAGCAAAAGAGAAGCTGAGATAAAAAAATTAACTAGAAAAGAAAAATTAAAACTAATCAGCTTGAGTACTTAAATACTCCTGAACCCTCTGATTATGTACTTCTCTTGGTTTACTTCCCTCTGGAGGACCAACCATCCCTGCTTCAAACAATTGATCTAAAATCCTAGCTGCTCTGGCGTATCCCACAGACAATCTTCTCTGAATAAGCGAAGATGATGCCTTGTCAGCCTGAGAGAATAATCTAGCTGCATCTGCAAAAAGTACATCTCTATCTTCTCCATTAGTACCCCCAGACCCACCAGAAATTGTTCCTGATTTGTACTTGGTAGTAATATCTTCACTGTAATCTGGCTTCTTTCCCTGTGATCTTAAGAAGTCTGTAAGAGCCTTAGTCTCATGTTCAGAAATAAAGGTACCTTGAATACGAACAGGCTTAGCTTTATCTGGAGGGAGATACAACATATCACCACGACCAAGAAGTTTTTCCGCACCAGGACCATCAAGAATAACTCTAGAGTCTGTCTGTGATGAAACATTGAAAGCAATACGAGTTGGAATGTTAGCCTTGATCAAACCAGTAATAACATCAACAGAAGGGCGCTGTGTAGCAAGCACTAAGTGGATACCAACAGCACGAGCCATCTGAGCAATTCTAGTAATACTCTCTTCGACCTCATTTGGAGCAAATAGCATCACATCAGCCAACTCATCGATCACAATCACAATATTTGGCATAGCTATTAATCCGGCCAACTCATTGTATGAATCAATATTCTTCACACCAACTTCAGCTAATTGCTTATATCTATCCTCCATTAATTTAACAGCCCACTTAAGCGCAGAAACCACTTTACTAGGCTCGACAATCACTGGAGTTAATAGATGAGGTATGTCGTTATATCCTGTCAATTCAACGCGCTTAGGATCCACAAGGATGAGTTTCACTTCATCAGGACTAGATCTAAATAGAATAGAGCTTAAAAATGCATTAATAGCTACAGATTTACCAGAACCAGTGGCACCAGCAATCAATACGTGAGGCATCTTTGAAATATCAGCAACAACTGGTTTTCCAGCGACATCAATTCCCAAAGAAACAGCAAGTTTTGAAGGATGTGTTTTTAAGTTCTTCGAAGAAATCATTTCTTTCAATGTCACAAACTCTGCAGAGTGATTAGGCACTTCAATACCAACTAATGATCTTCCAGCAATAGGAGCCTCAACACGAATCTGTCCTGTTGGAGCAGCTAATGCCAAAGCAAGATCTGTGGATAAACTAGTAATCTTTGAAAGACGAGTGCCCTTGGTAATTTCCAAAGCATATTGGGTAACAGCGGGACCAAAGTTAACCTCAGCTACTCTAGCTTTAATGCCAAATGAATCTAGGGTATTTTCAATAATCTGAGCATTTATTTTTACATCACCTCTTTGTGCTTTACCGCCTGGTTTTCCAGATAATAAACTAACAGGAGGATATTCCCATAAAACAGGTCTATTCTTAGGAGTAAGATCTGTTTTAATTAATAAATTTCTACCTTCAACTGGTTTCTTTTCTGAAAGCTTCTCAATTTTCTTATCTTCTTTGATCGGCTCTTGTTTGGTTTCTTCTCTGCCATCATTAACTTCAAACTTCTTCCCCATTCCCGGGATCTTCAGCCTAGTTAAATCAAAGCCTTTTTTCCCACTAGAGAACAGATCTTTGGCTTCTTCCTTGGCTTCTTTGTCTGTTTTCTTCTTACTTAAAAACTTAATCATTTCTGCCAATGACCATTGAGTCATTACTAAAAATCCAATCACGCCAAAAGCGATAAATAGGATATATGTGCCAACTGGAGTTAAAAGTGTTGCAAAATTAGCAAACAAAGCATCGCCAACTGCGCCTGTTTTTCCAAAACCCAAAGTAGATAACATCATTAAAAGTGTGCCAAGTAAAACATGTGGTTTTGACCACACCCATTTTGCACGAAGCATTGATAGGCCTGCAGAGATAAAAACAAATGGAACAAATAACATGGATAAACCAAATTTATCGCTAAGCAAGCTATTTATCTTTTGAAGAAGTGCGCCCTGTCCAGAAAAAGAAACCATTACCAAAACACCCAACATCATTAGAAATACCGCTCCAATAGAGTTAAGTGTATCTGGTGGAATTACAATTTTAAGCTGATTTTTCTTGCGTCTTTTTCTTTTTCTACCCATAGCCATCCCTTTGAGGGACAATCTTGTTTATAAATGTTATAGGATACTTATTGGCTAATGTCAACCACTACAACCTCAAGGTCTATAACCTATTCAATATAGCATAGCCAGAGATTGGCTTACACATCCAAAAATACTGGGATGATCATTGGTTCTCGACGAATTATCTTATAAAGCTTTCTAGATAATTTTCTTTCCAAGATTTTAGCTATGTCCTCGTCTTTCTTGTTTTGTTTTCCAAGAGAGTCAAAAACAGCTGTTGTTTCTTGTTTGATAAAACCAATAACATCATCAGCTTCTTCCATAAAAACAAAGCCCTTTGAAATAACATTAATTTTGGATAAATCCAATCGACCATTTATTCTAGGAAGAACCAAGACAATCATTCCAGCTTGAGACATAGATCTGCGATCTGATAATACTGTTGGACCGACATCACCAATTCCCAAACCATCAACTGTTCTAGCCTTGATTGAAATATGATCAACAATGGAAATTTCACCACCCTTCAAACCAATCACTTCTTCATGCTCTGGAATAATAGTAAAGCCTTTTTTATAACTTAAAGCTTGAGAAACATATTCCTTAAACTTAGCTCTGTGGCGGTCTTCACCTCCAATAGGCATGACATATTTTGCATTCAAAAGCTTAATGATTTCTCTTTGCTCTGGAGCACTAGCGTGCCCAGATTTATGTAGTTTTGAATTTACATCTGGATAATCCACAGTAATTCCATTGCCTGCTAACTCATTGATAGCGCGGTAATAAGGGATTTCATTTCCTGGAATAACGTTAGCTGAGAAAACAACTTTGTCATTTGGTAAGATTTGAATTTGTCTGTGCTCACCAAAAACGGCTCTCATCATAGATGAACCTTCTTGTCCCTGAGATCCAGCAACCACAACACAGAGTTCTTTATCTCTGTATTGATCAATATCTCTTTTATCGATCATTAATCCATCAGGAATAATTAATTTCTTTAACTCTGTAGCTACTTTTACATTTTGCTCCACTGATCTACCAATGAAAGCAATTTTTCTTTTTTGTCTTTCTGCAGCATCAACAACTTGTTGAATACGATGAATGTGTGAACTCATTAAAGTCACAACATATTTACCCTTGGTATTAATCATTAATTTCTCTAGCTCTGGACCAACTACTGACTCTGACTCTGTTGGCTCTAGCTCCTCAACTCTCAAACAATCCAAGAGAGCTAGAACTACTCCTTTTTCACCAACTTGTTTAATTGACTCTAGATCAGTCTTAACTCCATCGATTGGATTATCATCCAACTTAAAATCAGAACCGTGATAAACAGTTCCTTCTGGAGTTTCAATAACAAGATGTTTTGTATCAGGTACTGAGTGAGTAACTGCAATAGTTTTTACAGAGAAATGCTCACCAAATTTAACTGGTGTCAAATCTTTAAAAAGACTAAGTGGTGTTTCAATTTTTACATCCTGAAGTTTCTTTTTAATAAAACCAACTGTTAAAGGAGAGCCCCAAATTTGAGGAATCTCTTCTAGCTCTGGCAAAATGTATGGTAAAGCTCCCATGTGGTCTTCATGACCATGAGAAATAACAATACCAACGATTTTTTTACCTTTTTCTAATTGCTCATGTAAATATGAGGTATCTGGAATCAAGGTATCAACTCCAGGCATGTATTCATCTGGGAAACCAATTCCACAATCAACGATTAGGATTTCATTTCCATATTCATATAAATACATATTTTGGGTTACTTTTCCGAGGCCACCCAACGGCACTATTCTAAGTTCTGACATAATTTCCTTTCAATTTAAAATAAGATGTCTTCTATATTTCCTTTTAATTTATTTGTTCTATTTTGTTCTTTCAACCAAGAAAGAATCTTAGGGACTTTTTTAAAATCACTAGTAAATGCATCCTTCATCTTTGTAGATCTCAGAGCTGCTGCTGGATGATACATGGGCAAGACAAATAGGTCTTTTCCCTCCCAAACAACTTTGTGTAATCTACCATGAACTTGGGAGATTTTTACATCAGGTAAAAACTTAGCCATGCTAAACCTGCCAAGTGTCACTATTATTTCGGGTGCAATAATCTCTATTTCCTCATTTAAAAATGGCCTATATGCAGCGATTTCTTCTGGAGTTGGATCTCGATTTTCTGGAGGCCTAACTTTTACAATATTACTGATAAAAACTTTTTCTGGTGGTAAACCTACTTCCTCCATGGTTTTACGAAGTAGCTTGCCCGATCTTCCCACAAAAGGCCTTCTCTGAATTGCTTCATCTTTTCTAGGAGCCTCACCAATAAACATGGCCTTAGCATTAGAATCTCCTTCACCATGAACTAAGTCTTCTTTTTTTGTAGCTAAGGGTAATGATTTATATGAGTTTTCAAGCTTCTGTTGCAGTTCCTCAAGTAAAACAGCTTTATCCATATATGTATGGTAACACAAAAGGGAGCCTTTCGGCTCCCTTTACAATATCTTTAAAAATATCTATTAAGATAATCCAACAAATCTATTTAAAACATCTAAGCTAGAGTTGCCAGATTGCCCAACAGATTCCCCTGCTTGGCCTCCCATTTCTAGAACTGGTTTTAAAGCATTTTCCTCAACCTCATTATTGATCTGATTTAAAAACTCTTTTATATCAGTTAACTTATTAATTTCATCAGCATCATAAGATGAAAGGGTTTCTTCTTCCATTTTATCTCTTGCTGCATCCAATCCCTTCATTAATTCATCAGCATCCTCTGAAGTCATATTTTTAAAGTTTTCTGGGTTCAACAAACCCTCAAACTTGGATTTCTGTTCATCGGAAAAATCAGTATAAGATAAAAACTGTTTTAATAATTCGAAAACATTTGTATTTGTGTCCATAAAATCCCTTAAATATTATTTAATATCCTCATTTACTTCAAACAACTCAGACTTAGCTCCAGTCGCTGTTCCTAATCCAGCAACCTGTCTAAGACCAGCGACAACCGGAGCAGAGATCGCTGCCACCTTAGCTGTCAAAGCAGCTAAAGGAACGGCCGTATCTACCCCAGAAGCAATTCCTGATCCAGCATTCTTTAAAGCTACCTCTGCATTTTGCCAGAACATCTGCCATTTTCCACCTGTGGTGGCAAAGTCTTGCTGATATTGGTTGGCAATATCGCTTATTGCATCAAATGCTTCTTTCATATTACCAAGTTCGTTTGCAGCAGACTGAGCTGATAATTTAGCACTTTCTGCCCAAGTAGAAACTGGAACACCCAATGCTCCAAAGGCTGCTGAAAGCACTCCTAGTGCTCCTGCCGCTGTACTAATTCCAAATACATCTTTCCACATTTTATCTAACTTAGATCTAGTGGCAATTTGCCTGACTTCTGATTTGGCAAATCTTTTTTGAGCATCTTGTAAAACGAGCAGTGTTGAAAGTTCAATTGCTGTTTTTTCCTTATTCTGATTATCATCGGCTTGAAGTTGATCTGTTTTTAATTCAATACCTGCTCCAGCTAATTGTAATCTACTTGATAATTGATCTTTAACTGTTTCTAAATCAACTCTTCTGCTGCCGCCAGCAACAATCTGCCACCATTGTTGATCTTTAAAATTTAACAACTTACCAATTCCTAAAAATTCTCCCTCAGGACCAATTTGTTTTCTAAATTTCTCCACTGCTTTGGCAAACAATCCAGAGCCACTAAGCTCTTCTTCCATGGCCTCCTTGGTTCTATATTCTTCTGGAACCTTGAACTCATCAGCGAGTCCTTCAATTACTTCATTTCCCACATCACCTCTTGTAACATACTCTCTTCCATCTTGACCTAATTCGCCAATCTCATCCATAGTGTTATTCACCAACTGTTTTCCATCTAAAGAATTTTTTGCCTGATCCACCAATTCTGTTAAAACTTTTCCAGCGCTCTCGCCGACAAAAAGACCTCCTGATAATTTTTCTACACCAGCTTTTGCTATTTCAGCCACTGACCAACCAAGTGATGGTAAAAGATCTTTTTCTTGAGTCATGTTGATTGAATCAACTGCTCTTCCTGCGTACAAGGCAGTTCTAGAATTAACAGTAACCATGCCTCTGATTTGTAGGGCTTTTTGTTTTAACTCTTCTTCACTTGCTCCAGTTTTAAGCAACTCTTCCATTTCACCAATTAATTTATCTCTCATTAATGCAACGGCAGCAGTTTTTTCCAAAGCCTCACCAGCAATCGCTGACTCCATGTGATCTACACCGAATGACAAACCACCCTCAATAGATTTCCCCATAGTCAAAACACCATTTATACTCTGACCAACTGTTTTACCTATAAATTCTTTCAAAGCCGCTGGAGCTGGCATGAGATCTCCAGATACACCAACTACAGTTGGAATTGTATCTTCGGTCATATCTCCAAGATCATAATTAAGATATTTTTCTCTAGAATCTTCAAAGTTTGTTTGAGCAGATGCTAGACGCCTATCAAAGAACTTCTGAAGCTCCTCATGTTGAATGGCCTCAGAAACTAACTCAAATTTTCCATTTTCATCAGCAAATAATTCGGTGCCATCTTGCAAAGCCTGATTTTCTTCAGGAGTTAAATCAACACCGTTTAAAGAAGCTGCATCAATATTTGCTAGTTTCTTTGTGCTAACAATACCAGCTCTCCACAACTCAACGTCTTCTTCATCACTACCCATAACTAAAGCTTTTGTTCTGAGCTCATTCAACCTAAAAGTTACATCTGAAACAGAAACTTCACCTCCAGTTTTTAAAGCCTGACCAATCCTATTTGGAACCCTTGGTAAACGTTTAAAAAATGAAGCAACTTTTTTAATAGTACTTCCACTAGCCTCATGCCTGTGACCTTTTCCAGCAGCAATATCTCTATCACCTAAATCAAGAGTTTGTTTAACTTTACTAAGATCATCCTGGCTTCCTTGAACATCCCACAACATTCCAACTGCAGACATTAATTCGCCTCTAGCTTCTTTCATATCCTTAAAAAAGGATTCAATAAATTCTTTGTCTTCTTGATTTGCATCTCTAAGATCAGTATCTAGTTTTTTTAATGCATCACCGACAACTCCCTTACTTAACTCTGGAGAGTCAGCTCTTGTATCCATAAGTTGAGATAAAATATCCTTCATGCTTTCTAATTCACCAGACATAAATGAAATTTGTTCTTCTCTAGACTTGCCTCCCATTTTTTCATCAAATTCTTCACCCATGTTCTCTTTGCTTTGTCCAGAAACATATTTGTCATATGCAGAAAGCTCCCTACCATCTTGGCCAAAACCAACTTCACTTCCAACAAAACGAACAGCATTTTGAGCAAAACCAGCCACGCCCTCTAGTTTTGATTTAGAAAATCTTCCTAAGCCAATCTGTCTCTCACCAGCGCCAACCATACCCTTTACAGGTCCTTCTTTTTTTGCATCCTTTTTGGTAATTTTGAGATTTAAATCTTCAATTGCTTGCGGTGGTACTGGAGATGTTTCTGACACAAAAAATCCTTTTCTTAAATAACTACAAATAAATACAATATTCGTTAGATATCATTACACATGTTTATCAAGTAAAACTCAAGAATGTATAAAGGTAATTATTTATAACAAAAGGTATCAATAAGACAATTAATACCTAGGCATAAATATTTTTGCATTTTCTTTAGTGATTTCCACTCTCTCAAACTTACGCTCAACAATAATTCTCACTGCTTTACGAACAGCTCCCTGAAGAGTTCTTTGTAGGGTACGGATACCCATGTCGTAACCAAGTGGACGAGTGATCATCTTCCACACATCTTCTCTAATACTGAATTGGTTTTCTGACAAGCCAGCATCTTTGAGAAGTCCTGGAAGAATATATTGTTTGGCAATCTGGATCTTTTCATGGTCTGTGTATGAAGGCATGGTGATTTTTTCCATACGATCCATAACAGCTGTAGCAATCTTTGTAGTGTTGTTAGCTGTAGCCAAGAAAATTGCGTGACTTAAGTTAATCGGATAATCAATGTATGTATCGGTAAAAGCATGATTTTGAGCAGGATCCAAAAGCTCAACTAAAACACCCATAAGATCCATATTTGCTTCTTCTGCTCCACGATCGATTTCGTCCAAAAGAATAACAGGATTTTTAACCCCAGCATCACAAACACCCTTAAGAACTTTTCCTGGTTCTGATCCAAGCAATAATCTTGAGTTTCCTCTTAATTCTTTTGCTGAGCCCATTCCACCAAATGGAATACGAACTAATTTCCTTCCCAGAGCCTCTGAGAGAGAGTATGCAAAGGTTGTTTTACCAGTACCTACCAAGCCAACCAAAAGTAAAATAGGAGCCTTAAAATCTTCTCCAGGAGCTTGTCTTTGTCTTAAGTTTAAAACAGAAATGTATTCCAAAAAACGATCTTTAACTTCCTGCATTCCATAGTGATGCTTATCAAAAACCTCTTTAGCTTTTTGAATATCAGTGACATCAGTTGTTTCTTTTTGCCAGGGAATCTTTAATGACCAGTTTATATATCGAGAGACCTTCTCATACTTCTCATCATAGCTACCAAGTTCAACGCTTCTTTCAAGAGAAATAATTTCTTTCTCCAATTTCCCACGCATCTCCTCTGGCAAGGTAGACTGGCCTGTCCTGTCTTTGAGGTCTTGAATCTCTTTTTGGAGAACTTGCTTATAATCGGTCATGGGCAGTACAACCTATTCAATTTCGTTTGCTAACTATTCTTTTGTTGTTTCTTCTAAAAACAACTCTTCACTCTCTTGGACTGCAGGAACCATTTGTTGAGTTACTAATCCAAGGCCCATTAAAAATATTCCACCAACAACCATGATAAAAGTGCTTTCTACTCCTCCAGAAACTGGCAAAGTAGCAGAGCTACTCTCAGTTGCACCACCTATACCACCCGTTGTGGTTGTTGTTGATGAACTAGTCGTGGTAGTTGTTGTTGAAGAGTCTCCAGAAATTTGTAAAATATAATTAAGGGTTTCTAAATTTGAGGCAAGAGCTAAGCCATGAGAATCAGCTGATAGAGCCGTGATTGGTGTATATGACCAATCACCATTGGCATCAGCCAAAACAGCTACAGTTAGATCGTCTATGGTGATGTCTATAGTGGCCTCAGGTGATGCTGTACCGACCAATGTAGGGGTTGTGTCCGTGGTATTAATAGTAATTAACACACCAACACTAGTCCCTCCAGCACTAATTAATTGCAATGTAGCAGCAAAAATACTACTTTTTGTAACCAACAAAAAAGCAGCGGTAGCAACAAAGATACCTAGTAAACGACCTATTTTATTCATAATTTATGTCTTAAAGTAACACTATAACTCATATTTAACTCCTAAAACAACAGGTCAATATATATCATCTCTACCGAGCAGTGGATGAACCGTTATTGCCCTCTATTCTTTGTCTTTCTAATAAACCTGTTTGTGCTCCAAAATATCTAATCACTGATCCAGCATTTCTCACACCCCATTCAATTGAGGTTTTAGGCTGCATATTTAAAAACTGGGCAGCCACATATCCTGTAGCAAAAGCATCCCCTGCACCAGTGTCATCAACAGATTTAGCTTGAGCTCCTAAAAACCTAAGCTCTTTTTTCCCATGAATATATACTTCTCCACCTTCAGATCCTTTTGTAATAACTATTTGTGGAATCTCTTTAATTAGTTCATCTTGCTGCTTTTTAACTATCTCCCATTCCTTGTCATTCAAAAATAGAATCATACAGGGAATATCCTCGACCTTTATCTTTCCTTCGGCAATTAGTTTTAGCTCACTTTTTCCTGGATTCCAGGACAACCTGACATCAGGATTCTTTTTTACTAATTCAAAAATCCTTTTTAATGCCTCTATTCTTCCGGCAATACTAGAAAGGTGAACCCATCTTGCTTTTGATAGCCAAAATACAGGAATATCAAAAGAATCTAGCATTGAAGCAGCACCTCTGTGAACCATTACTGTTCTCCTACCATTTTGACCAACGAGAATTACAGATCCTCCAGTGACTTCTTGTTTTTCTTTAACTATTAACTTAGTATCAACTCCATCTTTTTGTAAGTTGTGAATAATAACATCAGAAAAATCATCTCTGCCTGTTTCACTAACTATGGCTGCTTTAAATCCTAGCCTCGAAAATCCTACTGCTGTATTAGCAGCACCTCCACCAGCCTTAACTACAAAACTCTCTATCTCTACCTTGTCTCCTTGAATGGAAAATTGATTTTCACCTTCTAACTTCTTCATAGAAAATTTATCCGAATGGACAAACATATCTACCAAAGAAGAACCGATTGAAATAAAGTCGTACATAACAAAAATAGTTTACTCTGTTTATTGCTCTTGAGGCAACTGACAACGAGTGGCGAGTTCTGATTCAAACTCATTCAAAGCTATAATTAGCTCATCCTCATTGCTTACAATTTTGTAAACTTCGTGCTCCTTTTCACCAATAAAGAAATACTCACCCATAACCCTCATAACTTCATGCCAAAAATCACCATACAATATCAGTGGCTTATGATTTCCATAATATAGATGAGCAAGTAACCAAGTGGTTGCCCATTCACTTAGGGTTCCAGTACCTCCCCTTACACAGATAAAAGCATCTGCTTGATCCATAAGGCCAAACATTCTCTCAATGTAATTAGTGGCTATAATTGTTTTATCAACTTTATTCTGGCCATCAATCCCCTCAAACTCAGGCATATCATCTGGTTTAAAAGTAACAGCCACAGTCTCACCAGCAACAGATTCTGCTCCTTGTGTAGCCGCCAGCATTGTTCCTGGACCCCCACCATTAACAACTACTTTGCCTTGATAGGCTAAAAATCTAGCAATATTGAAAACTTCTTGAAATAAGGGGTGTTTTTCATCTACATCAGCGCTACCAAAAATAGCAACTTTTTTAATCGTACACGATTCTTTAATCCCTGGAATTGTAATTTCAGTTTTGAGCATACGCTCATGGTAGCAAATTTTTTAAAGATTCCCCATCTGCAAATAAGTCCTATATTGACTGCAAAAATCTTCGGCTTTCCAAAGAGTGCTGCCAACAGCAAAAGAAGAAATTCCTAAATCTACTAATTTTTCAGCTGTTTTCTCTGTCACTCCACCATCAAAAATTACTTCCAGTGAAGAGCTATTCTGTGATTTTAAAAATTCATCTATCTTTTTATAAACAACGGGTTTTAGTTCTTGTCCCTGAAAACCAGCTTCAATGCCCATAAATTGTAAAATATCTGCTTTTTCCAAAACCCCATCTTCTAAAGAATCAACTGGAGTATAAATATCTAAAGATAACCCCACTTTAAAGCCCATACTTTTTAGATCATCTACAAAATCTTGTTGATAGGTCATTTTTTCTATTTGAGCAATAATGGCTCTAATTGGTAAATTTTCTCTAACAGATTCTATTTCTTCCATCATATCCATTGGCTCTTCCACCATTAGATGAAGATCTATTTTTAAATCTCCAAAATCAATTTCCAGTAAACTTTGGGGCGAAACAGTTAAATTATCAGCAAAAAAGCCATCAATAATATCGAATTGTAAAACTTCTACATCAGGACACTCTTTGGCAATATCAACTTGTTTTTGAACTTCTTCGATAGAGCCTGTTAAAACTGAAGGATATATTTTCATTTTTTATTTTCCTCGTAAGCAAATATTTGATCGATTCTCCTTTGATGACGATTCTCTCTTGAGAATTCTGTCTGTAAAAACTCTGTAATAATAGTCTTTACTTTTTCTTCTGAAGAAACAAAATCTGCTCCTAATACTAAAATCTGTGCATTATTATGTTCTCTGGCATGTCTTGCAGACTCAATGTCGCTAGCAGCAACTGCTCTAGCTCCAACTACCTTATTGGCAGCAATTGAAACTCCGCCTCCAGATCTACATAAAAGAATTCCAAAACTGTTTTTCTCTGCTACAGTCTTTTCTGCTACACAAAAAGCAACTTCTGGATAATCATCGCCAGGATCCATAAAAGCAGCTCCACAATCTTCTATATCGTGACCTGCATTTTTCAACCAAGGAATGAGTGAGTTTTTAAGAGCAAATCCTCCATGATCTGCGCCAATGAATATTTTCATGTTAGGCTTTCAAGCTAAAATCCTAGCTCCAATCTTACTTCTTCGGACATCATATCAGGAACCCAAGGGGGATCAAAGGTAAGAACAATCTCGACATCTTGCTCTACATTTTCCACTAAACCAAACATACTTTGACGAACCATATCATCAATTACTGGAGCCAAAGGACATCCCGGACTAGTAAGAGTCATGGTTATCTTTACTGTTTCTTTATTGAATAATTCAACTTTATAAATCAGCCCTAAGCTCACAATATCAACATTGAGCTCAGGATCCATTACCTGACTTAATGACTGCCAAACTTTTTCTTCTGTAAGAGAATTCATAAGTGTTTCTGATTATACTTGGAAATATTAAAAATCATGTAGGACATCATACAAAAAACCTTCCCTCGCTGAGAAAACACCCAACGAGGGAAGGCTCCGTTTTAAACGATTAGGCCTATTTTGATTTTTTCAAAACTGGCATTCCGGTTCTCTTGGTCTCAACGACCTCATAGCCTGCTGGAACAGCATCTAATGAACCATCTCTAACGTCACGAGCAAAGAAATAAATTCTTTGAACGCGGCCGTTCTTCAAGGTTACCTCACGTGTGTGGAGGTAGTAGGTTTGATCCTTGGAGTTAGTATAACTGTAGGCATCTGCCATAGTTGTGCTCCTTCTTTTTATGACCCGAGTACTCTCGATGTCTATAACTACTTAATAAAGCCTAACATACTTGACGTCCTTATCAAGACGCAATTCGAAATTATTCCTGAGTTTTTACAACTCCTTCTAGCATAATTTCCTCGAGTTGATCGTCATCAGTCATTTCTTTGCTAACAATCACCTCAAAAGGGAGAGTTTCAGCACTAATTGCTGCTGATCCAACATATCCACCCTTCTTGTATTCTAAAACCAATCCTTTTCTCTTGCCCTCGCTATCAACATCTTTCAACCAAACTTGATATTTACCTTCTGTTAATCTTGGTAAAACAGTTGAGATGCTGAAAGAGACTCTTTCGTCTTTAATCTCATAACGAATCTCACCCATGTTGGTACCTTCACCACTTAAAGAAGCTGTTTGGTAGTCTTTTGCACCTTTTAAGAAGTCTGAAGCTTCACTAGGATCAAGGTTTTCAATTTTTACACCATCGCTCAATAAGGAGGTCATACCTTCTCTTTGAGTTCTCAAGTTATACCAACGGAACAAAAGGAAAAGAACAAATAAAAGAGCTACTGCTGGAAATATATATGGATACAATTTTTTCATAAATGCCCCTCCAAGGCTTCACTTGTGTTGTTAAGCTTAGTCACCAAATGGTGTTCTAAGGGGCAGTAAATTAAGTGATGCAAACATTTGTACCACTTTGTTAGTATTCTGCACGAGAAAAGACTAGAGTCAATATCATTTCTTAGGAAACTATAGGCCAGACCTGCTCGCCATTTTCATCATTGGTGACAATTACAGCTGCTGTAGGACAACTCTGTGCTGCCAATAACTTTGTCTCATCGTCGTTGCCATCTTGAGAAATAATGACCGCCAATTGCTCTTCATCTAGCTTAAAAACCCCAGGAGCAATAGCTACACAAGTTCCTGCACTAATACATTTTTCACGGATTACTTTAACCGTGTATTTGCCAATTTTTTTGCTTAAATTGCCATTTTGATCCTGATTGACATCTGTCATCTTTGCCTTTCTTATGATTTCTATCTAAGTTAGAATTATTGTTATTCACTTTTATGATTAATTCAATTGCAAAAATTTTTAAAAGAATAAATATCTATCATATTTTCCTTGTGATCATCGTCCTGTTTGGTCTATGGCTGAGGTTTACTAACATTGAAAGAATGGTTTGGGAACAAGATGGCAATGATGAAAGCAGAGACATGATTGTCGCTGAACACATTGTTGTTAATAAAGAAAAACCAATGAGAGGACCTCTGGCTGCTGGAGGGATGGGGTGGCTACTTAATTCCCCAATATATTTCTATTTTATATCTACTATTTGGTCAGTCACGAGATCACCAGAAGTATTTATGAAGGTCTGGGCACTGTTGTTGGGACTATTGCCCATAGCTGCATTTGAAGTTGGAAAAGAAATAAAAAACAAAGAACTGGGGCTGATCACTGCCTTAATGTTTGCTCTTAATACAGAATTAATTCATGAGAGCCAGCAACTACTTCAGCCCTTTCTCTTACCTATCTTTTCAACCCTTTTTCTCTGGTCGATATTAAAAACTCACAAAAATAATAACTACTTTTATATTTCCTTAGCATTTATCTTCTTGTTTGCATCGCTACACTTTCACTATGGAGTTTTTCTCATTCTGCCCGCCGGATTATTTTTTATTATTAAGTATTGGAAAAAATTATTAGAAAAAGATTTTTCTTTTAAAAATGCAGTCATTCCTCTCACGAGTGGATTATCTATTGGATTTTTGTGGCTAGCACTCACCTATAGAAACTTCATTTTTGATCAGCTTGGATTCTTAATTCTAAATAAAGAACATGAAAGCATGCTTTTTTCTAATAAAATTATAGAAATATTTTTAAAAATTAAAGAAATGCTTTTTTCATGGGAAAGACCTGGGTTGGCAAACTATTTAACAGTCGCTTTGTTTTTATTGATTATTGCAATTTTCTTAATAGAAAAAAATAAAAATGATAAAACAAAAATATCTATTGTTTTCTTTATGGCCATGTCTTCTTTTCTCATGGTTTTATCAAATGGGAGCATTGCTGATACATATCTCTTATCTACTCTGCCTTTTTTCCTAATTATTATTTCTATTGGAATTTACCAACTCTTCACACTTAATTATTGGCTTGGGCTAGCATTATTAATAATTTTTCCAACAAGAATGTATATGTCTTCAACTAGTATGATTTATTATCATCCACCAAAAATATCTTTTTATGAACAAAAAAAGAATATGTCTCAAGTAATTTTTGATGACTATTTTAAAGATGATAAAAATAAAGAACCAAAATTCGCCATGGCCTTTCTAAAAGCAAAAGATGATCTTCCATTTGATGGCTGGGGAACTACTGGTTTTTGGTTTCATTTAGAAAAAATGACCAATAAAAAGTTGATAAAAACTACTAGTTTTGGTGTAAATATGACTCCCTTAGTTCAAGATGCAGATACATTTTATTTGATATGCGAACATAGATATTTTGATCAACTAGAAGAAAGAAATAAAATAAATAGCACATGTGTAAACAGATTCGTAAAAGTTAGAAATTATATTGATGATGACTATCAAAAAATATTTCAATCAGAAAATTATACTATCTGGAAAATGCCAATTCTAGAAAACAAGAAAATCAAAAACTATAACTACACATATCCTGATCTATTAGCCGATTAAACTAATAAAACTTTTCGTGATGAATGGCTGCTTCAGAAACTCCTTTTTTCATTAAAATATTTTTGACATCTTGAATCATTTGGCTACTGCCACATAAATAAAATCCTGCATTAGTAGACAACTCATGAATGTCTAAACAATCTGTTACTCTTCCTCTGCATAGTGGCCACTCTTGTTTGGCTTTAGATAAAGTAGGATGAAAGCTAAAATTTTCAAATGATTGAGCATAATCTTGAAACTCATCCTGCCAAATCATGTCCTCTTCGTGCCTTAGACCCCAGTAAAGAGTTATTTTTCTCTTGTCAGCCTTATTTCTCAATAGATCTATGATCATGCTTCTCATTGGCGCTACTCCGGAGCCAGTAGCTATAAAAGCAATCTCATCTTCTATTGGTTCTTCCTGAATAAAAAACTGCCCCATAGGACCCATGAATGAAACCTCGTCACCAAAAGCTAAGTTTTCAAAAAACTTAACCCCAATTCCATTTGGTTTAACATCTATTGTTATCTCAAAACCATGATCAATATCAGGAGAACTAGAAATAGAATAAGAGCGTCTTTCACCAGTATCTGAAACAGCGAAAGAAACATACTGTCCAGATAAAAACTCCATTTTATTTGGCTCAACTAACTCAAAATGATAAGTAGTAAATTTTTCATTTATGACTTGTTTTTCAGAAAGCTTAGCCTTAAATGTTTGTGGTGTTATTTGTTCTTGCATAGATTATCCAAAAAGTTCCTTTGCTTTGGATTTGCCATACCAAATTCCCAAAGCTAACTTGATAATTCCTTGATACTCTTCTGTTCTATCTATAAAACCATTGGTTAAAATACCAATTAATCCTTGTTCTTGTTTAATCTTGTTTTTATTCTCTTCACCAATTATTTCCGCAACAGCATGACCCATCTCCACTTTTGCTCTAATTTTATCTGCCACAGAATCTGGAACTCTGAATCTGGCCCCAGCTGAAAGAGTAACACTTCCTTGTTGATCAACAACTGCTGCCCAAACCGTAGACCACATTTCTTTATCAAGATCTACTATGCCGCCCTCCATTCCAACTCCTAAATAAACAATTTCTTCTTTGTTTATTTTTAAACCTTCTTCTAGTGCTGCTTTTGCTCTATTGATTGCTCCCTGCTTAGTTTCTTCATCACTAAAAGGCTGATCAGAAACACCGCTCTCTACAGAAAATCCTTGAGCTTCTACATCAGGCCAGGTTTCAATTGCTGCAGCAAGTACCGCATTAACTTTAACTGGATTTGCTGAGCCAACAAAAATCTTCATAAAAACCCTTATATATTTTTTATTGTTTTTTGAACAGTTCTAAGACCAAGCATAAAACATTTTTCTCTAGCTTTATTGAGCTCTTCCATGCCAAAAAAAGGCAGGAGATTATTTTCATCCCAACCAAGTACTTCTTCCAATGTTTTTCCTTTGAGTTTTTCTGAGAGAACACTCATGCTGGTAACACTCACTACACAGCCTTGACCATCCCAGCCAACATTCTCTATCTTCAAGCCATCGTCTGATAACTTTAAAAAAACAACAAGATCATCTCCACAGGAAGCATTGACTCCTTTTTGTTCAAAATTAAAATCAGGAATCTTGCCCCTGTTTTGAGGTTCTTTAAATTCTGCGATCATTTCTTCTTGATAAAAATCAGTCATTTTACTTTCCAAAAATCTTTTCAACTTTTTTAAAAGCCCTTATTAATGCGTCGATATCTTCTTTTAAAGAATAAACATTAAAACTTGCTCTAGTTGTAGCTACCCAGCCACAAGCCACATGTAGTGGCATAGTGCAGTGATGACCAGATCTAACAGCAACTCCTTCGCTGTCAATGATTTGAGCTAAATCATGAGAATGTACTGTTTTATGAATAAAAGATACAGATCCCAATCTATTTGGAGCTCCATCCACCATCTCTGGTTTTAAACCAATAACTTCTAAATTATCTATTTCAGATAATTTCTCATAAGCATATTTCACTAAGGAAAAATCATGCTCCATTACTTCATCCATACCCAAATTTGCTAAATATTCACAGGCAACAGCTAATCCTCTGACTGAGGCAACGTCTGGTGTGCCGGCCGTAAAACGATCTGCCAAGTTATCTGCATAAGTAGCATCTTGTTCTCCAACTTGATCAATCATTCCTCCACCAAACAACCACGGTCTCATCTCTCCGCTCTCTAATAATTCTTTTCTCACCAATAATCCAGCAGCACCCATTGGACCCAACATTTTATGACCACCAAAGGCCATAAAATCTATTTTCATATCATGAAAATCAAGAGGCATGTGTGGTGCAGACTGAGCTGCATCTAATAAGATTCTGGCAGAAGGGGCATGTTTTTTAACAAAGCCAACAATTTTTGAAACTGGACTAACAGTACCAAGAGAATTAGAAACATGATTAAAAGCAACAAGTTTTACTGAGCCAGCTTTTAAGATTTTCTCAAACTCATCCAAATCCAACTCTGCTTTATTCTTTAAACCAACTACTTTTAAAGTTGCCCCTGCTTTTTTAGCTATTTCCTGCCAAACAACTAAGTTGGCATGATGCTCTATTGCAGTACTAACAATTACATCGCCCTTGCCAATATTGTGCCCCCAACCATAGGCCACGCCATTGGTAGCTTCAGTGGTATTACGAGTAACAATAAATTCATCAGGTAATGCACCAAAAAAACTAGCAATAGTCTCCCTACTTTCTTCCCAAGCTTGAGTGCTTCTATCAGACAAAACATGAACGCCACGATGAACGTTAGAGTTATCATTGGTGTAATAGTCACTGATCGCATCGATCACTTGCTGGGGTTTTTGAGAGGTTGCTCCACTATCCAAATATATTAATTTTTTGTCCCCATGAATTTTTTGATTTAAAATTGGAAAATCTTTTTTGACGTCAAACATATGGGTCATTGTAACAAACTTAAATCGTAAGAAAGCCCTCAACTATCATCTCTTCTGCTTTTTTGATTTCTATTCCTCTGGTCTGAAGATAAAAAAGATGTTTTTTGGGGATATTACTAACACTAGCCGCATGAGAGCATTTCACATCATCTGTTTTTATCTCCAGATCTGGAACAGCTTCTGCTTTGGCATTTTCTGATAATATGAGAATTCTTTCAGTGAGAAATGACTGAGTATCTCCACAATCCTCATCAATTAATATTTTTCCCTTTAATCGAAGATATGAATTGTCTCTGGCGACACCTTTAAGTAAAGTATTGGCCACAGTATGTGGAGCACGATGGTGAATAATAACTTCTAGAGTCATTTGCTCTGACTTACTAGATTGAAAAGCACCTTTGATATCTACCGAGGATCCTTCACCAACAAGTTCAATTAAATATTTACCTGGTTTTTTCAGAATAATTTCTTGGTGCTGGTCTTTTTTAATTTGGTAGGTCTTCATCCAATGGACCCTTCCATCTCAAAATCAATTAACCTGTTCATCTCAACTGCATACTCCAATGGTAATTTCTTTACCAAGTCTGCAATAAAACCATTAACAATCATCTTGCGAGCATTTTCTTCAGAAATACCACGACTCATTAAATAGAAAAGCTGATCATCGCCGATCTTTGAGACAGTTGCTTCATGCTGAACCTCAACCTGATTATTAAAAACTTTATCCACTGGATAGGTGTCAGACTGAGATTTGTCATCAAGCAATAAAGCATCACAAACAACAGTGTTTTTACTATTAATAGCTTCTGGAGAAATATGAACAAGACCTCTATAACTAGCTCTGCCCCCATCTTTGCTGATGGATTTTGAAATAATGGTTGATGAAGTATCTGGAGCCAAATGAACTGCTTTTGCTCCAGTGTCCTGATGTTGTCCTGCTCCAGCCAAAGCCATGGATAAAACTTCACCACGAGCGCCTTTCCCTGCTAAAACGAATCCAGGATATTTCATGGTTACCTTTGAACCCATATTAAAATCAGTCCAAACCATCTTACCTTCTTCATAAACATAGGCTCTTTTGGTTACTAAGTTATAAATATTTTTGTACCAATTTTGGACTGTGGTGTACTGACAGGTAGCACCTTTTTTAATCACAATTTCTACTACTGCAGAATGCAGTGATGTTGAGGAAAACTGAGGAGCAGTACAGCCCTCCACATAGTGAACAGATGCACCTTCATCAACAATTATTAGGGTTCTTTCAAACTGACCAAAAGCTTCTGAGTTAATCCTAAAATATGTTTGGAGAGGCATTTTGACATCAACTCCTGGTGGAACATAAACAAATGATCCTCCAGACCAAACTGCGGTATTAAGTGCTGAATATTTATTATCACCATGAGCTATTACCTTACCGAAATGTTCTTTGACTAAATCTGGATATTTTTCCAAACCTTCATCCATTGAAAGAAAAACAACTCCATCCTTCTCCCAAGTTTGTTTTAAAGAACCATAAACAACCTCACTATCATATTGAGCTTTGACTCCAGCCAAATATTCTCTCTCAGCTTCTGGGACACCAATGCGATCAAAGGTCTCTTTTACCTCTGGTGGAACATCGTCCCAAGACTTGGCTTGATTGTCGGTTGGTTTTAAATAGTATGAAAGATCATCAAATTTGAGCTCTGATAAATCAGCTCCCCAACTTGGATTTTTCTTTTGTTGAAATTCTTTAAAACCAATTAGTCTCTGTTCCAACATCCATTTTGGTTCGTTCTTCATTGAAGAGATTTGTCTAACAATATCTTCGCTTAAACCTTTGTCTGATTGGAAAGAGTAATCCTTATTATCAAAAGAATAACCATGCTCATAACTATCGTTAATGAACTCATCCCCTGGCTTGGTAGTTTTCTTAGCGAATCTGGCCATAGCCTGTTTTTTCCAGTTCTTCTACTAATTCTGGACCACCTTTTTTGACCACTCTGCCTCCAGAAATAACCAATACCTCATCATAATCAAGGTATTGCAAGATTCTTTGATAGTGAGTAATCACAATCACAGTCATGCCTGTTTGTTTTTTAATTTCAGAAACACCTTTAGCCACAATTCGAATGGCATCAATATCTAATCCAGAGTCTGTTTCATCTAAAATAGCGAGCTTTGGTTCCAACACTGCCATTTGTAAAATCTCCAGTCTTTTTTTCTCTCCACCACTAAAGCCTTCATTGAGTCCCCTGGTAAGTAGTTCTGGCTTAATATCTAATCTTTTAGCTTTTTCTTGTAAAAAATCTCTAAAGTTAACGATTGATTTGTGTTCTCTTGTTTCACGATCTGGATGTTTTTGTGTATAAACAGTCCATAAAAAATTAAGCACTTTAACACCGGGTATTTCTACTGGATATTGAAAAGCTAGAAACAATCCAGCTTTTGATCTCTCATCAGGAGATAAATCAAATAACTCTTGTCCATTCAATGTTGCTGAGCCCGTAGATTCATAGTCTGGGTGTCCAGCTAAAACTTTAGATAGCGTTGATTTTCCAGATCCATTTGGACCCATGATCACCACTGTTTTTCCTTCAGCTACATCCAAATCTAGACCACGAAGAATTGGCTGGCCATCAATCTGAGTCTGCAGATTTTTTACTTTTAATAAAGACATATTTTCCTTAATTTGCGGATAAAGAGTTGTTAATAATAGTTTTGACAAAAGTTCCCACTGGTTCTCCAAAATCTAAACTATCCAACTCATTTTCATCAATCCAACGATACTCTGTATGCTCATTCGAAATTATAACTTTGTCTGGATCTAGATCAGTTAGATTCATTACAGCCCAACCACAAACAACTGAATAAACTTGTTTTTTCTCATCAAAATAGCTGAAGAAGTGAACCATACTTTTAAAATCAAAAGATTCTGGTAAAACATCTAAGCCGGTTTCTTCTATTACCTCACGAGAAATATCTTGTTGATGAATGTTTCTCACAGATTCAGTAGCCTCTACTGGCCACTCTGCATTTCCACCTGGAAGATCCCAGGCTCCTGGCCTGCTGGTTGAGTCATTTGCTCTTTTGAGCACCAAGACTTTACCATGATTGATAATCGCAACTTTATGTAAAAACTTTACGTTTTCTGTTAGTTGATGCGGTGTTTTTTGCACACTATCCTTTCTTTAATTCTTGATTTTCCAAAGCCCATTTTGCTTCACTACGTATTTCTGAAATTGTTTCCAAGTCTTTTAAATCTTCTAAAGAAAACCAGCCGATTCCATCTGTTTCCTCTACATTTTGTCTAAACTCAATACTACCCGTTGCCTCAACTAAATAAGTAAAAACTAAGTGTTTTTCACAACCCATTCGCCAAACTTTATCTGTCATTCTTTTTTCTGGATTTTCACTAGCCAATCTTTTCTTGTAAATATCTTTACTTATCCAATGTAAATTAACTGCAAAAGGCACTGGATGATAACTTGAGTTATCTGCATCAGGTAACAATGGCAAAGTACTAATAGTCTTTACTTTAACAGCAGTCTCCTCCCAAAACTCTCTTTCAGCTGCAGTGTGTGGTAGCTCATCTTCATCGATGTGGCCGCCTGGAGCGAGCCAAATTCCAAGTTTTTTATGCTTAACTAAAAGAACTTTATTTTCTATAACCAAAAAACCAGCTGCAGTCATACAGACTTTAGGAGGTAATTTTTTTGATTCTTGCACAGGGGAATTGTAACATTAGTTCAGATCAAACTCATCTGAACTCCAGCATTTTTTTGTGGTGTAAAAGTAAAATCAACAGGAGCAGTGATTAATCTATTCCAGCGATTACGAAACTTAATCTCTCCTTTATTATATCCATAATCCAGAATCTCTTTAGTAACTCTTACATCCTGAATACAATATTTTTCTAGTTTATCCCACTGTTGTCTTTGGTAATACTTGATGGCATCAAGACCATCACCGCTTTTACCAATACCAAGAGTTTCTTTAGCAACGGCATCCAAGCCAATTCTATGACCAACCGAGTCTTTGATTCTCAACATTATGTCCAGCGTAGGAAGTTTTGTAATATCTCCAGAATAATATTCTGTAAAAGTTGGCATATCAAAGCCATCAACATTAAAGCCAACAATTACGTCTGCTTTTTCTAACAATGGAAACAACTTTGGAAGATCCTTTTCAAAATATGATTGGTATTCCCCCTCTTTGTTGAACCCATTTCTAACGTTTACACCAACAAAAGAAATTCCGAGTCTATCGGGAAAGTATCCACCAACTTCGTCAAAAGTTTTTTTTGTTTCGACGTCAAGAATTACCTGTAACATACGGTCTTACCTTACAGAGTTTTTTTAAATAAATAAAGAGTTGAAGTTTTAGCTCAAAGCTTGCTGGTAAAATTGAGAGACTTTTTCCCAGTTCACCACACTCCAGAATGCCTCGATATAGTCTGGTCTCATGTTTTGATATTTTAAATAATAAGCATGTTCCCAAACATCGATTGTTAAAATTGGTTTTAGGTTTTCTGTCCAAGGATTAAATTGATTTGGAGTAGTCATGATTTCTAGTTTTCCATGTCTAACCACCAACCAAGCCCAACCAGAACCAAAGTGTGTGGCCGCAACCGTTGAAAACTGTTCTTTAAACTCTTCTACTGAGCCAAATTGGGCTTCTAAAGCAGACTTAAGCTCATCCTTCATTTCTTTCTTTTCTGGACTAAGAATCTGCCAAAAAAAGTTGTGATTTGCAACACCTCCGCCATTGTTCTGTACAGCTACACGAAGTTTAGAATCACGAATTTCTTTAAGAGACTGCATTAATACTTCTATTGGTAGTTCTTGCATGTCTGGAAGTTTTTCCAAAGCAGTATTTAGTTTATTTACATAGCCTTGGTGGTGCTTACTATGATGAATCTCCATTGTTTGGGCATCGATAGCCGGCTCCAAAGCGTCATAGGCGTAGTCTAGTTTTGGTAAAGTGTGCATAAAATCTCCTTCTTTCGGTTTAATTAGTGAAATTATATCTGAAAACAATACTTGGGGCAGTAATTAGCCTTACAAAACTATTCAGCTCTAGATTCTTTAACTATTCTCATTAACTCAACAACCCTATCCTTACCTGTTGTTTTCAAGAACTGTTCTATTTTTTCAAAATCTGGTGACTGGTCTTCTAAGCGCATTTTGCCAATCTCGTCCCATAGGGTTTGGTCAATCATAAATCCTTGAGCTCCATTCTCAGTACTAACTCTCACAAACTCTTTGAATTTATCATACTCAACTCCATCAGAATGAACTATCCATGGAATATCTAGAGAGCTGGTTAGTGTTGCTGTGGCAAGTGGATCTTGTGGATATTGAAGAGAAATAATACTGGCAAATTTTTGCAACTCAGCAATAGCTTCTAATTGAGTTTCTTGAAACTCAACCATATCCATTTCTTTTCCAGGAGGATTATAAATTACCAACTTTAAAAGAAAATCTATGCCCTCATACTGACAAAAATCAAAAAGATCAGCTACTAATTTCTTTTTTTCCACAGCCATATCTTCAGCTGGATGATAAAACAATTCCATCTTTGCTAACCCATAGTTATTTCTCACATCTTCAATGCTCCACTGAGGTAAAAAGCGAGGTAAGCTGAGTGGATCCTGATCTTGTTCTCTTTCCAAACGAATCAGTAATCCAGAATTATTGTGCTTGTAGCTCAAAAAAGGCAAAGAATATGTTGGATCAAGAACAACTCCAGTTGTGTACTCTGTATAAAGAATTAAGAATCGAATTAAAAGAGCATTAAAGTTCTCAACATTAGTTGGCTCATCAAGAGTCAAACCTATCTTCTCAGCGAATGAATAAGCATTATCTAAAGCCAAAAGACCAATACCATTTTTTTGTAGGGCAGAAACTTTCACCCACTCAGTATATCTACTATGGGAAGAGAATGAAAGTAAAAAAAGACCCCATCTTTCGATGAGGCCTTTCTAATTTTCTTTTTAAAGAGATTTATCTACCATCTCTTCTGCGAAAACCGTCTCTTCTTGGCCTGGAATCTCTACCGCTACCATTTCTGTTGTCTCTAGAAAATCTACCACCGCCACCTCTATTATCTCTTCTTGGAGGAGCTGCTGCTTTTTTGGCAGCTGACTCTTCAGCAGAGATCATGGATAGACCGATTTTTCCATCTTCTTTAACTTCAGAAATTCTGACGTGAGCTGCATCACCAATTTTGATGAATGACTCAACATCTTCGATTCTCTCGTTAGACATCTCAGAAACGTGAACTAAACCTTCACGACCTGGGAGATATTCAACAAATGCACCATAGTTTTCAACTCTAGTGACATGACCATCAAACTCATCTCCGACTTCCATGACTCGAACTAAGTTGCTAACTATTGTTACAGCTGCATCGATTTTCTCTTGCTCACTGGAAGAAATGTTAACTATTCCCAATTCTCTGTCTTTATCTTCATCGACATTAATCTCAGCACCGGTTTCTTCAATGATTGATTTAATCATTTTTCCACCTGGACCGATTAATGCACCGATTTTCTCGGCTGGAATCTCTATTTGGAATACCTTTGGAGCGTATTGAGAAATTTGATCTCTTGGAGCATCAATAGCTTTCATCATTTCACCAAGGATATGCATTCTTCCCTCATTTGATTGAGAGAGCGCTTGTTCCAAAATTTCTTTTGAAACACCCTTGAGCTTGATGTCCATTTGAATAGCAGTAATACCCTCTTTAGTTCCAGCTACTTTAAAGTCCATGTCACCGACATGATCTTCAAGACCTTGGATATCAGAAAGAACTACGTGCTTCTCACCATCACTCATAAGACCCATGGCAATTCCAGAAACTGGTCTCTTTAGAGGAACTCCAGCTGCCATTAAAGACATAGTGGAGCCACAGACTGCAGCTTGGGAAGTTGATCCATTAGAGCTCATGATTTCTGTTACCAAATGAATGGTATATGGGAAATCAGCTTGGCTCGGGATCATTGGGTATAGAGCGCGCTCTGCGAGTGCACCATGACCAATTTCTCTTCTCTTTGGGAATCCGAAGCGTCCTGTTCCACCAAATGAGTAAGGAGGCATGTTGTAGTGATGCATGTAGTGAAGAGTGGTCTCTCCATCAATGCTTTCTACTAATTGTCCTAGAGAAGGATCAGCTAAAGTTGTAACTGTAATAGCTTGAGTTGCTCCTCTTTTAAACATTGCTGAACCATGATTTCTTGGAAAAACATCGGTTTCACACCAAATTTGTCTAATTTCTTTAGTGTCTCTACCGTCTGGTCTAACCCCTTCTTCAAGAATCATTTTTCTTGCTTCTTTTTTGGCTAGAATAGAGAGAGCTGAACTAATATCTTTTTCAGATATCTCTTCACCTTCTTCTACACCTTCGTTCATTTTTTCAAAAATAGTAGCTTTTACTTCATCTTCATTAGTTGGAAGTAAACGACCACTTTTTTCTACAATGTCACGAACTTCTTTTGCATATTCTGCATAGATTTTTTCTGAGAGTTCTTCTATATATTCCACTTTTAGTCTGTCTTCTTCAGAAATAAGCTCTACTTTTTCTTTTCCGATTTCGGAAACCATTTCGTCGATGACATCACAAACAGCGCCCAATTCTTTTTGAGCAAGAATCATGGCCTCAACCATAATATCTTCAGAGACTTCTTTTGCAGCAGCCTCAACCATAACAATGGTTTTACCGCTTCCTGAAACGATTAAGTCTAGATCATTGGCTTCTCGCTCAGTGTGAGTAGGGTTGATTGAGAACTCGCTTGTTTCTTTTTTATAACCAACTCTTAAGCCTGCTAAAGGACCATCAAAAGGAATTTCGGAGATAGCCATACTAATGGTACTTCCGAGTAATCCCAACATATCTGGATCATTTTCTTCATCGTATGAGAAAACTGTATTAATAACTTGTACTTCGTTAGTGATCCCATCTGGGAACATTGGGCGAAGTGAGCGGTCGATGACACGAGCTTTTAAGATCACGTTATCATTAGGACGACCATCACGCTTAATCCAGCGAGAACCTTTAATGGTTCCTGCGGAATATAGCTTTTCTGCAAACTCTACTGAGAGAGGGAAATAGCCAAGATTGACTTTTCTTCCCAAGCCAACGGTTGTATGAACTACTGTTTCACCACAAGTGATGAGTACAGCAGCAGCAACCTGCTCTGAGAATTTTCCTACTTCAATAGTGACTTCTTTACCACCTAAGGTAATAGTCTTTTTATATGTGTCTGGATATTTTGGATAACCCATTTTTTTCTTTCTGTTAGTTCACAAAAGTCACACGTCAAGATAATTTCTTGCGTGTTATTAAGCTCGAGTGAGAGCTAACGTCTTCATAAATACTATGGGAATATATTTTTTAAAATAATGATTCTTCAATAAGCAGGGAGTAACTGTGGTTTCAACCACTCCTTGCTAATCGAAGAAGTTATATTCCCGATAAAAGTATTATACAGGAAGGATGCAACTTTATTCTTTCAACCCAAGCTTTACCCTTCAAAAAAGCCCCCATTTTTTAAGATGGAGGCTTATATTTTTTCATTTATTTAAGCTTATTTAGTTAAACCTAACTTCTTAATAAGAGCTGCGTATCTATCTTCACTTCTATTTTGTAAAAAGCGAAGTAAACGACGTCTCTTTGAAACCTGCTTAAGTAAACCACGTCTTGAGTGGTTATCTTTTTTGTGGGTCTTCAAATGGTCAGTAAGCTCTTGGATTGAAGCGGTCAATAAAGAGACCTGAACTTCAGGAGAACCTGTGTCACCTTCGAAGAGTTGAAAATCTTTTACTATTTGAGTTTTTTGGGTTTTTGTTAACGCCATGGTATTTCCTTTCCTTTAAAAGGCGGGCCGAAGCTTGCCAAATAAAGTAACCGATATTTTTACTAGAGGTGAATTATATCACACCCCATCTATTATTACTCTTAATCTAAATCGTCTTCTTTTTTGTAAGCAACAACGATGTCGCCGACCTCGAAGTCTTGCTTCTTGTTTTTGAAGATTAAACCACCTTCATTTTTAGTCTTAATTATCAAAATATCATCTTTACCATGTTTCATATTAGTAATTACTGGATTAGAAAGAATCTCATCACCTCTTTTAAGATGAAGCATGTCTGCTTTCTTAATCTCTCCAGTCTTGACCTTAACTCCGGCAATTCTATTGCCCCTCATCTCGAAAATCTGCATAATTTCTGCTTCACCAGTAACCACTTCATCAATGGTTGGTTCCATAATCTTTAACATTTGTTTTTGAAGATCTTCAATAAGGTGGTAAATAATGCCATATTCTTTGACTTTTACACCAAGTACTTTAGCAAAATTCTTAATAGAGCGTGAAACCTTAATGTTAAAAGCAATAATAAAAGACTTACTGGTTGCAGCTAGTTCTATTTCTTGCTCTGTAATAGGACCTACGCCAGATGAAATCAAGTTAATGCTGTCAGGATCAATGTTCTGCTCAATGGCTTCTAAAGTTCCTTTAACATCTGCTTTTACAATTAGATTCACTTTGATTGTGTCACCAAAGGCACCATCGACATCAAAACCATCCCATTCACCAGCTTCTTCCTCAACTAATTCTTCTTTAACAACCTCTTCATATTCTCTACCTTGTTCTTTAACGATAGAACCAACTTCTGGAGCAGCCTTTAAACCAACAATCTCTGTTGGAAATCCAGGTAAAACCTCTTTAAGTTGAGTGCCATTTTCGTCACTCAAAAGTTTAACTCTACCTTGAATTTCATCAGCAAAAATATCTTGGCGAGGAGAAAGAGTTCCTTTTTGAACAATCACACTAACAAGTGGACCCTTACGTGGATCTCTGGATGACTCAATAACCACAGCTTCTAGAGGAAGATCTGCATCCCCCTTTAATTCTTGTAGTTCTGCCATTAGTGAAATGGTTTCGAGTAATTTATCAACACCTTTGCCTGTTTTTGCAGAAACCTCAACAACCTCGATGTCACCACCAAAGTCTTGAACGATTACATCGTGTTCTGCTAATTGAGCTTTAACGTTATCTATTATGACCCCGTCTACATCTATTTTATTTATTGCGACTAGGAAAGGTACGTTAGATTCCTTTATGTATCTTATTGATTCTATAGTTTGTGGTTTGACACCGTCATTTGCGGCTACAACCAAGATCACAATGTCTGTGATTTTGGCACCACGTTGACGCATCTTGTTAAAAGCAGCGTGACCAGGGGTATCAATAAAAGTAATCTTATTACCCTTGTGCTCAATATGATAGGCACCGATGTGCTGAGTAATACCACCTTGTTCTTTACCCTGAACGTTAGTTTTACGGATATAATCTAACAAACTAGTCTTACCATGATCGACATGACCCAAGATTGTAATAATTGGTGGACGAGTAGTTAGTGCCATAAAATCAATTCCTTTTATTCTTGCTTATCTTCTGCTGCTATTTCAGCTGCCTCTTTTTTAAAATCAGCGGCGATTGCTGCTCTAGCTTTATCTCTAGCTTCTTGATCTTTTTTGTCTTGAGCGACTCTCTTACCGAGAATCTCTTTTTGATCATCTTCTAGATCTTCCATAGCCATCCACTTTTCCTCAAAACGAACTAAGTCATTAAGAGTAGTTAACTTGTGTTGAATTAAGATATCTCTAGCTTCAGGAGTAATTCCCTTGAAAGTATCGATTTCATATTCTTCAGCACCGGTTGCTTTGGTTTCAACTTTACCTTCAGCTGATTTAATAGTGATTTGATATTCACTTAACTTGGCAGCAAGACGAACATTTTGCCCACCTCTACCAATAACCAATGAAAGTTGATCATCTGGAGCAGTTACTATTGCTGTCTTTGCTTCTTCATCTACTTCAATAAGTAAATTCTCTGCTGGAGCCAAAGCTCCTTTCAAGAAAACATTCATATCTTCAGAGTGAGGAATAATGTCGATTTTCTCATTGTTTAATTCTTCAATGACTTTTTGAACACGAACACCTCTTTGACCGACACATGAACCAACTGGATCTACACCTTCTTGAGTAGATTTCACAGCTAACTTGGTTCTTACACCAGCTTCACGAGCGATAGCAACGATTTCAACAGCTCCTGAAGAAACTTCTGGAACTTCTCTATCAAATAGTTTGGAAACTAGCTCTTTATCAGCTCTAGAAACAACAACTACTTGACCACGATTGGTTTCACGAATGTCTTTAACAAAAACTGCTAAACGAGCATTAAGTCTATAAAACTCACCACGCATTTGTTCTTCTGGTGGCATCCATCCATGACCTCTGCCTAGATCCATAATGACGTTTCTTCTATCCATACGAAGAACTTGACCGGTCATTACCTGACCAATCTTGTCTTCGAATTCAGAAATGATTTGATCTTTTTCTGAACGACGAATCTTTTGCAAAATAACTTGCTTGGCTGTTTGAGCGGCAATTCTTCCAAAACCTGCTGGAGTGACATCTTCACTCTTTGTGGTATCCCACTTGGTAGGTTCTAGAGTTTCTTCATCAATCTCCAAGACTGGAGCTTTGAAGATATGAGCTTCACCTGAGCTTTCATTAAGATCTGCATAATAGTGGAACTCTTCATCTAAGAATCCAAGTTGCTTTCTGTAAGCAGACACCAAGGCTTGGCGAATAGCATCATAGATAGCACTAGGTTCAATTTTTCTCTCACCAGCGATTTGTGCAATAGCAGCAGCAAACTCTGTTCTGGCTACGTTTGAAACATTTGGCATGTTTTTCCTTTTTCTTTATATATTCAATATTTTTACTAATTTAATTTGGCTGAAATTATTAAAAAAGACGTGACCAAAGTGAGTCCGTCTTCATCAGTATGTTTCGCCAGAGGCTATTATATCACGATCTAGTTAAAGAAGCCTATTCGTACCTTAAAGCATCAATTGGTTGAAGCTCTGCTGCCTGTCTAGCTGGATACCAGCCAAAAACTATTCCAACTGCAGCTGAAACACCAATTGCTAATAAAATTGAAGATAAGCTAACCACAAAAGGAATACTCAACATTGAAGAAGCAATGAAAGTTACTATAATTCCCAACAACATTCCAACGATTCCACCCAATAAAGTAACTACCACTGACTCGATTAAAAACTGGAATAAAATATTACTTTTTTTAGCTCCAATTGCCTTTAATAAACCTATTTCTTTAGTTCTTTCTGTAACGGTCACCAGCATAATATTCATTATGCCAATTCCGCCTACTACTAAAGAAATAGCGGCTATTCCAGCCAACATTCCAGATAAAGTACCGGTTATTGAACTAACAGAATCAATCATTTCTTGAGAGCTACGAATGCTAAAATCAGCATCTTCTGCCTTGCTGATATCGTGTCTTAATAATAATAAATTTTCAACAACATCCTCCATCGAATCAATCAACTCACTATCTGAAATATATAGTTCAATGCTATTTAAATAGTTTTGCGATAACAAAACTTTTTGTACAGTTGATATCGGAGCTACCACTCCTGAACTATCAGTAATTACTCCAACAATCCTAAAAGTCTTGCCATCTATCTTGATTGTTTCACCTACCACTTGATTATCTTCACCAAAAAATTCAGTAGCTACTTCATCACCAAGTACTACCACCTTTGATCTGGTAGCAACCTGAGAATCAGTAAAAAATCCTCCCTGAGAAAAACTGAGCTCATGAATGGTTTGGTAAGTTTCTTCCGCTCCAGTAATACCATATTGAGAAGTTGTTCCGTCATAACTAAGTTGTTTATTAGTTGAAACTAATCCCGCGGCATACTCAATGTTGTCTAATTTAGATAAAGCTTCCACATCTTCTTCTACTAGGGTATCAACGGTAGAACCACCTCCTCCCCCAGGGCCTCTCATTGTTTTTCCAGGAGAAACAGTCAAGATATTAGCTCCAAAACTAGAAATGTCACTCACGATAGACTGAGTAGCTCCCTCACCAAGAGAAATAATAATAATTACAGAAGCAATGCCAATAATTACTCCTAACATAGTAAGAACTGTTCTTACTAAATTTGTCTTAAGAGCCTGAAGAGATAAAATAAATAACTCAAAAAAATCCATAACTTATTTTTTCTTTCTTTTCTTGCTTTTTAGACCATCACTCTTGATCTCACCATCCTGAACTCTAATTACTCTGCTGGCAAAATTAGCGATATCTTCTTCGTGAGTAATTACAATAATTGTATGACCTTGTTGATTTAGTTGTTTAAAAAAAGACATTACTTCATGAGCAGTTTTAGTATCAAGATTTCCAGTTGGTTCATCTGCTAATATAATTGCTGGTTTCATAACTAATGCTCTAGCAATAGCAACTCTTTGAATCTGCCCACCAGAGATATGATTAGAGAGATTATTAGCTTTATCTTCTAAACCGACTAAGCTTAAAGTTTTCAAAGCCCTAGACCTTCTTTCTTGATTGGGAATGCCTGTATACATCATTGGACGCTCAACATTTTTAATTACCGAAGTTCTAGGTAAAAGATTAAAAGCTTGAAAAACAAAACCTATCTCTTTATTCCTAATCTCTGCAAGCTCATCATCGTTATAAACATCTATTAATTTACCTTTAAGATAATACTCACCAGAAGTAACTAAGTCTAAAGCACCAATAATATGCATTATGGTAGATTTTCCAGATCCTGATGGACCCATAATCGCCACAAACTCACCCTCTTTAATTGAAAAACTAATTCCCTTGAGAGCTTCATAGGTAACGGGACCTGTTTTGTAAACTTTCCTAACATTCTTAAAGGAAATAATATCTTTTTTACTAGGCATAGCTTTACCTTGGTCCACTAAATAGACCACCAGAACTTGAAGAAGAACTACTTTTACTAGAAGATTCGCCAGTAATGATTTTTTGGCCTTCTTCCAGACCAGAAATTACCTCAACGCTAATATCACTCATTACTCCTAGTTCAACTGGCTGATAAACAACAGTCCCAGTACTCTCATCTAAAATCTGAACGGCTTTTTCACCCTGGTAAGGTTTGATTGCTGAAGTTGAGACTAATAAAACATCATTTTTTTCCTGAGTAGTAATCTCTACTTGAGTAGTCATGCCTGGTCTAATCTGATTATCAACTTCATCAAGAGTTAAATAAACATAATATAAAGCTACATCAGAAACCACTGTGGCAAACTCATCAACACGTTGAACCGTAGCTGGAACTGCCAAACCAGATAATGCATCAATTGTTACCTCTGCTTTTTGTCCTGGTGCAATATCTTGAATATCATTTTCATTAATAGCTAACTCAACCCAAACATCACCTTCTGTTTTAATAATTAATGCTGTATCAACTGATTTAATCATTTGCCCCTCGGCTATTGCTAAATTAGCTATTTCTCCATCGACAGTAGCCTTAACAGGACCGTCTAAAGTAGCCTGATAATCTAACCAAGAACTACTTAAAGATATTTCTGATTGAGAAATCACATCTTTTTGATTCAAATAATTAGATTCAGCTGCTTTCCAGTCTCTTTCAGTTTGAATAAAAATTGGATCATCTACAGACAGTTCTGTGTCCAAAGATCTTGATTCGAAATCTTCATGGGCTTGCCACATGGAAGACTCTAAAGAATTAATCTTAGCTTTAGCAGCTTCCATACTATTCTTGGCAGATAAATAACTTGAATAAGCCTTGGTTCTCTCAGCTTGTGTAGCATTACTAATAACATAAAATAAGGTTTGACCACGCTTAACTGAGTCACCATTGTCTACATAAACTTCACTTACAACCCCATTAATAGTAGTACCAACCTCAGCCTTATTTGATGTAGTAATACTTCCTGTTTCAGAAACCTGATCAATGATATTACCTTTTTTTACTGTTGAAAATTGATAACTAGCTACTTCTTCCTTCTGGAAAAAAGTATTTTTCAGTAAAATTACTGCTATTACTAAACCAAGAATAATTAACAGTTTTTGCCATTTTGATTTGGCTTTAAATTTATTAACAACACTACTTAAAAAGTTTTTCATATATTATTTACTTTCCAAAGCCCTGCCTCTACCAGAACCATCTCCCATTCCACCTTCTGAGGGAGGAAGTGTTCCTCTCTCTCCACCTCCAGGACCAGTGCCTGTAGTATGTCTAAATGTTCTTAAAAGAGATTGTAATATGGTTGGCTGAAAATCTTGATTTTCTATTCTATTTTCTGCTAATTTATCTTGTATTTCTTCTTCGCTTAAGCCCTGTTCTTGCCAAAAATCAACCATTTTTTCTTGTTGCTGTTGAAATACCTCTCGGCGAACCTGGGCATCCTGGTCGGATTTATAAATCCACAAACTACCGGCAGCTGCTAATAAGAATAAAGTACTGAGTACTATTTTTAACCATTTCTTGGATTTTTTTTTCTTTGTCTCTGATTTTTCTTGCATGAGTTGTATCTTAAAAAAATAAATTGAGAAATCATTGAGAAATAATAATTTCTCTCACAACATTCATCATATACTTTTTATTTAAGAAAAAATGCAATTAAGTTCGCAACCTATAAACCAGACTTTTCAAGCTCTTTGATTAGATTTTTTTGTTCTCTAGAAAGTTTTTCTGGTATCTCGACTACTATCTTGACGTATAAATCACCTTTTCCTCTGGATCTAAGTCTTTCAACACCCTCACCTCTTAATCTAACCAAACTGTTAGATTGAGTACCTGGCCTAATCTTCATCTTAAGATCATCTTCCCTCAAGGTAGGAATCTTGATTGTGCCACCTAAAGTAGCCATTGATATAGATATTTTTTCGGTTAAAAAGACGTCATAGCCGTCTCTTTTGAAGCGATCATGTGTTTTAACATCAATGGTGATATCAAAGTTTTCGAAACGAATTCTAGTGCCGTCATTAGCTCCAGCGGGTATTTTTACCTTCTGAGGCTTGCCATCAATCTCTACTTCTTTAGTCACACCATGGATAGCTTCCATAAACTCAATGGTTAAACCATATCTCTGGCGTCTGGCTGCTCGGCCAAATCCTCCACCAAAAAATGATTCAAAGATCTCAAAAGGATCATTAAAATCAATATCCGGAGCACCTCCACCAGATGTCTGATAACTCCAGGTGAATGGACCAGATTGAGCACCACTAAAAGGATTGCCTCCTCCAAAACCACCGCTAGATGGATCAAAAGCAGCATGACCAAACTGGTCATAGGTTTCTTTTTTCTTATCGTCAGAAAGGACCTGATAGGCCTCGTTTATTTCTTTAAACTTATCCTCAGCATCTTTAGCTTTGTTCTTATCTGGATGGAACTTGAGGGCCATCTTGCGATAAGCAGATTTAATATCTGACTTGGAGGCACCTTTTTTCAATCCTAAGATTTCATAATAATCACGTTTTGTAGACATAGAATGTGGTGATTGTAGCAAGGAAACAACAAAAAATTAAGCAGAGAAAAAGATTGATTGCTAAAAGATAATTAATTAGTCCTATAGTATTGACATATTGGATGGTATTTGATATACTTATATCTTGAAAATCACTCACATAAGATAGTGACGCATTCGCTGTGTCACATATTTTTAAAGGTGGTTTTCAGCACTTTAACAATTTAAGATAATTCTTTTATTGGAGGCTGCTTCAATCTGGTAATTTTGTATATTGCCAAATTTAAGCAGTCTCCTAAGAAAAAAAGATTGCCAAAAAAACGATGATGTTTTTTTGAATCAAATTTCAAGAGGTTTGTCCATGAAAAGTAACAGGCAACGTCTTATCTTCGTGTTCTTGCTATTCATCCTTGTGGTGACTCCAGCTTGCGCGATTTTTGCCCCTACCCCAATGGAACCGACCACTAGTACCGCCACTACCCCCATGCAAATTGTGCATGAACGGGTTTATGACGGTAGTGTCAATGCATGGAGCTCAGCAAAATTTTGGGCACCATTTGGTTGGGCTGTTTTCGGCCTGATCATTGTCACCATCCTGTTTGCTCTTATGAGCCAGGGTGAAAGTGTGGGACTCGGTTTCCTAGTAGGACTCGGTGTAGCTCTCTTCCTGTTTATCAGTGTAAGAAGCAGCATCGTCAACCAAATACCAGCCTCGGCGGAGAAACAAGCTGTTCACGCCATGGTTGAAGGTATAGATGAAAGTCGTTTTAACAAGGCTAATGTCTATATGGAAGTTATTCATGTGCCAGTCGTGGCTGCAAATTTTGACACTATGGAATGCACGAAAAGTGTTGACCGTCGATCTAATTGCTATCCATATGAATGGACTCATGAAATTAACTACCGCACTGTCTGCGATTCCAGAGATGATGAAACTGGAGCGTGCACTAGCAGCCATCAGGAATCTGATACTGAGCATGTTCCTTACTTCACCACCATGGTTCGATATAGGGTAATAGTAAGCTTGTACGAAAAACTTGCTACACCTGAAACCGGCCTTGTATCCTCTGGAGTTGAACACTTCCCACAACGATGGTTGTCTGACTGGCTTCTGCCCGTCGATTTTGACAACTATTGGAGAAGTGATCGGAGAATGAATATTTCTCCGTCTGATTATCAACGACCAAGTGATTGGATTCGCTGGAATGAAGAGTTAAGTCGTGGAGAAATTCCTGTAGTCAATGTATATCATAAATACGTTAATTGGCTGTGGGCGACAGATAATGTTTATGCTGTTGGCGAACAACAAAGACTGGCTGATTATGAAGCAGCTGGTTTATTGCCAACCATGAATCAAGTCTACTCCCGAATTAATACTGGATGGGCGGCTGACTATGACTTTATTCAGTTTGTCGGAAGCTTAGAAGTTGATGATGTCACACATCTTGCCTGGCAAGATGCTATGTATGACTACGTTTCCTACTTCGCTAACGAAAGACAAGGATCACTGACTATTGTCTTTGGTTCTGAAAATGAAGTCGCAGGTTTTGGATCAGTGATAGATTGGGCCAACTCAATGGAATCTCATTACTCTCAACGAGGGAAGTGGGACTTCAGTGTTGGCGGCGAAACCCTACAACGGTTAATGCCAAAAAACCAGTTTATTCTTGGTTGTACAGTATCTGATGACAACATCGTTACTGCTTGCGCATTAGTAACAGCTATGCCTCGCGGAAACGAACAAGTCATTGATGCTTTTATGATCTGGAATGATCCAGCACTGCAAAATGTTGCATTCACCCCTCAAGGATTCTTTGGTGACATAAGAACCCAATTAGTCCCAACCACAGGGCCCTACTCTGTAGTTGAAATAGCTGGCCTGGGTAATAACCCAATGAGCTTGTTATTGCGGGAAGATCCATTTGGTCTGAGAAGAATCAGTATGGATGATTACGACTATCTGCAAGCCGATGTAAAACTCGAGCCCGCAGATATTGACAACCTCGTTCAAAGAGAAGTTCAAGCACAACAAAACCTAGCTAACAAAAGAGTCTCGACAGCCTTCTGGGCTTTAGGGATTTTGATCTTACTGATCTTATTGTTACTTGGTGGTACTATGGGTCTCTAAACCTAAGATGTGGAGAAAAAACATGTCAAAAACTAAAATCACGTTCTTTGCACTGATTGTCCTCTCGCTAGTTTTAACTGCTTGTAGTGGAAACTCCGCTCCTGCAGAAGAAGCTCCGAAGATACCAGCTGCAATGAAACGAGCTTACATTGAATCTGCAAAGATCTATGAAACGCTCGTTCCTCAAGAAACCCTGCTTTCAGCCGACTATCAAGTGTGGCAAGAGTCGCACTCAAATATGTTGGCAGGTGCAGGCGAGCAACTATATGTTGTTAACAGCTGTTATAGCAATTCCGAACAGGTAATTGTTCAAGCTGCTAATGGCGTATTTGGCAAAGATGCTTCGGGAAACCCTGTTAGCGCCGAACAAGAAAATCAAGCATTCATCAACGCTTTGGCGGCTGGTGGTAGCTTGTATGCTGGAGACATTACAGAATGTCAAACGGCTGGTTCGGACCTGATGGAATATCTCAGAGTCAATCGTGCTGCAAACTTGGGCCTTCGGGTCAAGGTTATCGATGAATTTCGAGTGTACAACCTGTCTCAGGTTGAAAACTTGAAAATTGCCACAGTAATGCACTTCTTCAATCAGTATGGGCCTTCAATTGCCGAACTGATTGCTAATGGAGAAGGATATCTTCTTGACCAAATCGCTGCTGAAGCTGGCGTGGAACCATTGCCCCTTGGGTTTATTGGTTTTCCCACAACGGCTTTGAAAGTAACGAGCAAATCAGAAGAAATCTGCATGGGCTATATCAGTATATATAATGGTGAAACTCCTCCTCCTGGAGGACATAACAAACTGCTTTTCCAAGCGGAATGGGATCCCATCATTGGTAGCTGCACCCTTTATCGGCGTGCTGCATACAATTATATGAATAACCTATTTGTCACTCAACAATTTAGTCAACAGAATGACTGCGGCATTGATGCCGGAGCATTTGGTACTGTTGATGAAGATTGCAATGTAATCGAAGAATAAGGAAAAAACATGAATACAATCGAAACAATTATTTTGGCAGTCGCTCTTACGAGCACCTTGGCACCCTTCCCCTGGTTCGTGGCTTTGCCCGACGATGTGGAAGAAAAATTGACTGAGAAAGACCAACAAGGTCTCATCTCTTTCATTGCAGGCCTAGGTCTGCTGGCAGTATCCTACCTGACCGTAACCGATGTATGGCACCTTGTCTACAACACCACCAGTTTAACTGGCGTTGTAGCCACTGCAACAGCAGCATGGGGTGGCTTATTGGTCGGTTCTGGCAGCATTGTAATGTTGCCTAATACTATTTCAAGAAAGATTCTTCAGCAGAAGAATTTGAAATGGTATTCACTGGTAGTCGCCGCTGCTATTGCCGCAATCTTAATCTTCTAAAGATCTGATCTGAAAGAAGAATAAAACCTCCCACATGTGAAACCTGGGAATGCCACCTATCTCACTAATACCAAATAAGCCCAACTTCGGTTGGCTTGGAAAAGAGAAAAACAAAAAGGCAAATCGGTTTAACAAAAGAATATCTTAAGTTAATTAAGTGTTTTGAGGCACCCGCAAGGGTGCCTCATTTCATTTATATTAATATTTTCAACCTACTAATAAGTAGGTTTTTTAATGCATTATTTTCTCAGGTGTTGCATCAGGGAAAATCCTGACATCATGAAATTCGGAAAAAGAATATGTGTGACTATCAATAGTTACCTCTGCCACCTCTTCTGTAAGCCTATTTCTAGGTTCTGAAGCATATAAAACTTGATAACAGGCCCAGCAAAAAACAACAATTTCATTGCCTCCATCTAGCTCTTCTTGAACTTCTTCAGGAAGTGCATAAATTACTTCTGTTTCTTCTTCAGCTCCTGCTAAATCTTTTGGTTCTTTTTCAGCCACAACCAACCTCCTATTCCTAAGGCAGCAGTACTACTAATTACAAATCCCAGCATAAACATTTTTGGACAATATGAAAAAGTAACCATCTGATCTCCTTCTTCCAAAACTACTCTTCTCATTCCATTGTAGTTCTCTACTTCTTTTTCCTCATTATTTATAAACACTCTCCAGTTTTTGTCATATCTATCAGCCACTATTAGATAACTATTATCTTCATTATTAATCCTCAAATCTATCCTTCGTGGGTTTTCCTCAACTATCTCTATCCCTTCATTAATATCATCCTCAAATCTAAATCTTGGTAAAACATTTTCTCTTTCCAATATCTGCCAGCGACCTTCAGCTTCTATTTCCTTGAAACTACTTAAATCTTCATCGACCTTAAACCACGTATCTACTAAATAATATTTGACTGACCATTGATCCAAAAGTTCATTGCTAGGATCTATCTTATCTACAAAATTAATTCTTGGATTTTCTGTGGTCTGCCACAAATCTGCGTAGTCTTTTGGCAACAAGGTTGTATATCCATGAACCGTTGGTACACCAAAAACCATGTTCCAATTTGGCGTCATTCCATCACGAAGGTTCTGTACATGTTCAAAATCTCTTAGCTCATTGTCATCCACAAAAGAATCAGAGAATGGTTCTCGCACCACCATTGCTTCCCAGTAAGATCCGTAATCAGTATATGGAGTGTTGGAGTTGCGGGTGAGAATTCTGTAGTCATTTTCTAACTCCATTTTATCCATTAAATACTGTGAGTTTTGTGTATCTGTGTCATAGATTTTATTTGGTGCGAAATAGAATAGACCCTGGGTATTAACCAAAATCTCTAAAACTAGCACTGCGGCTAATATTCGGGTCTTTTTAAGCTTAAATAAGTGGAGAGAGGCAAGAAAGAATACGCTGTTAAATAGGATATTTCTAGATATCTCGAACAAAATAATTTTGTCCCTATCAAGAGTATGGAATGGACTGCTAGAAAGCGAATGAGAGACGAATCTATCTGCTATTTCCCAGACCGATGTAAACCCATATCTCCATACCAATAGCCCACTAATTCCGATAGTAAATAGTGCTACTCCCAAACTTAATAATCGATGATATTGTTGCTTACTAATTTGCCACTTTTGTAGTGCTCTGATGGCCCACAAAATCATTATTACATTAGTCATGATCATCACCATACTTGGATAACGAGCGATTCTAAAAAGTGGAATTATCTTTTGGATAAACTCAAATCCTGGTAGATATTCACCAAAAGAAAAAACTAAGCTTAAAAAAGTAAATGTAAAAAACACTAGCATTTCCCTATCTACTTTGGTTTGTTTTTTACGCTTAAAAAGATTTTTAACTGCTGAAAAAGAAACAGTCTTCAAAGCCACCAGACCCAACCATGTTACATAGATACCGACATTAACTTCTCCATTCCATGCTGGACCCCACTTCATTCCAGTTGCTGGATTATCAAAGAAATATGGTAAAACAAATTTAATCAGCATGGCTGGATTAAGTGATCCAACTAAAGCTTGCTGCGCTGTCTGTTCCATCCTAGTGGAAGAAAGCAACATCTCTAAAAATGGAATCCAAGCAACAGCGGAGAATAATAGGACGATGATAGCTGTAAAACTCCAGGCCTTTATCCACTCCAAAAACCTCTCTTTCTTATCAACTAGATCCTGAAAAGCAGATAATAATACAGCAAGACCAATGCCATATAAAACATGTTGGGGATAACCACCTAGAAACTGTAGAGCAGCCACAACTCCAAACCAAAACCTTGCTTTAACATTTTTAACCACACTTAATCCAAAATATGAAAGTAGTGGTAACCACACTAAAGATTGAAGAATAGAAAAGTTGTTATAACTCTCCGTTACTTTTGTAGAGAACATCCATAAGCCACCAGCAAGAATTGCCAGCCAATGATCTTTGAGCCATTTCTTTGCCAACAAATACATGCCACTATATGCAATTAGTGCGTGACTAATTAACAAAAGGTTAAGAGCAATTGCTGGTGAAAAAATCAAGAATAACAAAGTACTGGGATAAAAAACCGATTGATTGATGTCTGAAATCCATGGCATTCCAGAAAAAATATTAGGGTTCCACAGCGGTAAAACGCCTTGTTTTAGTGATTCTGCCGTAAAAATCTTGCCCGGCATCATTAGTGAATAATTGTCTCCAAAAACTAATGTTTTACCGAATAAGAAGGGTAAAAATCTGATGGTAATAAAAATTAGAAAAAACAACCAAAACTGCCATCTATCTTTTTTAAAACATTTTTTGCAAAACGATGGCAAAACCATAAAAGCTTTCTTAGATTAAAGTTATGTTAAGGTAAAATTCTTAAACCAAAAATCATTCTCAAAGCATCAATTCCATCGCGCCATGATATTTTTTTACCTTCAGAAAAATCACGACCGACATAAGTAATGGGAACTTCAAAAATATTTATTCCTCTTTTTAAAAGCTTGCAAGTAATCTCTGGCTCCATATCAAACTTGTTTGACTGAATATCCAGTTCACGGAAAAGTTTTGTAGGCAAAACTTTGTAACAAGTTTCCATATCTGTCAAAGTTGTGTCATATAAAATATTAACTAAAAAATTTAAAAAGTTGTTTCCCACCCGATGCCAAAAAAGAAGATTGGAATGAGGACCCAAGAAACGAGAGCCATAAACTACCTCCACTCTGCCTTTTTTAATATGTTTTATCAGTGCTGGAATATCATCTGGATCATATTCTAAATCTGCATCCTGGATAACCACATAATCACCAGTGGCTTTTTCAAGACCATAGCGAATAGCAGTGCCTTTGCCACCATTTTGTTTTTTGAAATATGAAATCTTTTTAACTCCACTTTTCTTTGAAGCTAAAAGTTTTTTAATTTTCTGTTCTGTTTTATCAGTACTACCATCATTGACAATTATTATTTCCTTCACAGCTGAAACAGAAATCAATCTAGTTAATATTTCAGTGATGGTTGCCTCTTCGTTATATACAGGCATTATTGCGGAAAGTTTCATATTTTGATCATACATAATTTTCGGAAACAAAAAAGCCCCACTGAATCAGCAGGGCCTTCTATTTTTCTGTTAAAAAGATTATTCCTTAACTACTTCACCTTCCTCAGCATCTTTTTTATCATCACCTTTTTCCTCTTTCTTATTTCCCTTCTCATCTTTTCCAGCCTCGGCATTTGCTTGCGCAGCTTGTGCTTTTTGCATTGCCTCACCTAGTTTCTGAGCAGAGTTTAGAGTCTCTTCAGTAGCTTTATCTAGTTCTTCTTTAGTGACATCTTCTTTTTCAGCCATCTCTTTGAGTTTTTTAACATTCTCTTCGATAGCTTCTTTGTCTTTTTTATCAACCTTGTCACCATAATCTTTAACTTGTTTCTCCATCTCAAAAGCAATGCTAGTGGCCTTGTTTTTAGCTTCAATAAGTTCTTTTTTAGCCTTATCTTCCTCAGCATACTTTTCTGCATCAGCCTTCATCTTTTCGACTTCATCGTCTGAAAGATTAGTGCTGTTTTGAATAGTGATCTTCTGTTCTTTTCCAGAAGTCTTGTCTTTTGCAGAAACATTCAAGATACCATTAGAGTCGATGTCAAAAGTGACTTCGATTTGAGGCATACCACGACGTGCTGGTGGAATACCATCCAAGACGAATCTGCCAAGAGTTTTGTTATCAGCAGCCATTTCTCTCTCACCTTGCAAAACATTAATCTCGACCTGAGTTTGATTGTCTGCAGCTGTAGAGAAGATTTGAGACTTGCTTGTAGGAACAGTAGTATTTCTCTCGATTAAAGGAGTTCTAATGCCTCCTAAAGTCTCAAGACCCAGTGTTAATGGCGTGACGTCTAATAGAACTACGTCTGTAACATCTCCACTGATAACTCCTGCTTGAATAGCAGCACCAATGGCCACTACTTCATCAGGATTAACTCCCTTATGAGGTTCTTTGCCAAAGAATTTCTTAACTTCTTCTTGAATCTTAGGCATACGAGTCTGACCACCAACTAAAATCACATCACCGATGTCTTTAACATCTAGTTTGGCATCTTTCATGGCCTTTTTAACTGGACCAAAAGATTTTTTGACTAAGTCATCAACTAACTCTTCAAGTTTGGATCTAGTTAAAGTCATAGTGAGATGCAATGGTTGTCCATCATCTCCCTGAGTTATGAAAGGTTGATTAATCTCTGTTTGTTGAGCAGAAGAAAGTTCAATCTTTGCTTTCTCAGCACTATCTTTAACTCTTTGCATAGCTTGAGGATCTTTGGAAAGATCTTTACCACTATCCTTCTTAAATTCAGCAATGATGTATTCAATAACAGCATTGTCAAAATCATCACCACCAAGGAATGTATCTCCATTGGTAGATTTAACTTCGAAAACTCCATCGCCTATTTCCAAGATAGAAATATCAAAAGTACCACCACCAAGGTCATAAACAGCAATGGTTTTTGTACCTTTTTTATCAAGACCATAAGCAAGAGCAGCAGCTGTTGGCTCATTAACAATTCTTTCAACTGTTAGTCCAGCAATCTCACCTGCTTGTTTTGTAGCCTGTCTTTGAGAGTCATCAAAATATGCAGGAACAGTGATAACAGCACGAGAGACTGTTTCACCTAAGTAACTTTCAGCGTCTGCCTTAGCTTTTGCTAAAACCTTGGCTGAGACTTCTTGTGGAGTAAATGTTTTACCATTTACCTTAACCACGGCCATGCCATCTTTGCCCTCAGATACTTCATAAGCAATGTGCTTAAGAGCATTTTGTACTTCTTTGTCTTTAGCCTTCTTACCCATAAAACGTTTTACTGAATGAACAGTAGAAGTTGGGTTCATTACCATCTGACGCTTGGCAGCATCTCCAACGGTAGCTTCACTACCTTTGAAATTAACAATAGATGGAAAGGTATTTCTACCTTCTGTTGTAGCAATGATCTTTGGAGATCCACCTTCCATAACAGCTATCGCTGAGTTGGTGGTTCCAAGATCAATACCGATTATTTTTCCTGACTTTTTTGTCATATTTGTCTCCTTAAATATTTTTTGTTCTTACTAATATTTTTCTGTTTATACCATAACTTTAGCAGATAAGTCAATAGATTGCTAGCAACAACCAAGACTCTTTGCTGAAGTTAATCTAGCACTACCTTTGCGTGCTGAATTACTTCTCCATTTAATAGATAGCCTTTGCGAACTATCTTGATTACTTTGTCTCCTTTTTCACCTTTTTCAACAGCTTCCATGAAATCAACATCAAACTTCTTGCCCATTACCTCAATTTCTTCCAGGCCTGCATCTTCCAAAACTCTCTTTAACTGACCTGTAACCATATTCAAGCCTTGATCATCTATTTGTTGTGCTGCCATCTCTAAGTGCTCTAGTGGCTGAATAAGATCCTCCATTAGACCTTGATTGGCCAACTGAATACTTTTTAGTCTTTCTTGCTGAGTTCTTCTTAAAAGATTTTGATAATCAGCTAAAGATCTCATCTCTTTTTCTTGAGCTAAATGTAGTTTTTCTTCAAGCTCAACTATTTTTAGATCATGTTTGGTTTTTTTAGTTTTCATATTTTTTTCTATTTGTTTTTAGACAACAACCACTCTAAAGAATTTCAAAAATATATTCTGAAAGAATTTAGCCTGCAATTTCTTCTATCAAGGCCTTGAAATACTTCATCATTGGAATGATGTATGCATAATCAAATCTATGAGATCCAAGAACTCCGAGTTTACACATTCTCCCAGCAGCATTTACATCTGTGTAAATCACACTAATTTGATCAAGGTTTTTATTTCCTAGCTCTTTTCCAAAAACCAAATGAACTGGGTTTTCACTTTGGCCAAGATCAAAAACCTCGCCCATCATGTCTACTTCTTCAATTAGGTTTAGAACATTACGAGTCACACGAATATCAAAAAACTCAGGCATATTAAGCAAGTTTGCATATCCTGAGTGATAAATCCTGCTACCCTTGTCTGTCATGGCCAAACCAACAGCTCCAGATTTTTCAGCCATCAATTTAGCTGCTTCATAAAGCAGGGCATCTGTTTGCAAACGGTGTTTCCAGATTTTTTCTTTTGCACCAACTTCATCTGCTACTGAAAGCTCTTTTTCTTTCATCAGCTCATTAACGTATAGGCGAAGAGCCAAGGGAGTTGGAATTCTTCCTGCTGAAATGTGAGATTTCTTTAAATATCCTTGTTTAGTGAGATAAACCATTTCATTACGAATAGTTGCTGGAGAGACTCCAATGTTATATTTCTTATCAATGGTATCTGATCCAACTGGCTTGGCAGTGCTAACGAATTCCTCGATAATTGCACGTAAAATTTGTATCTGTCGAGCGACTAGGTCAATCATATATTAGCAATGATACGTTGTGATTGCTAGGAAGTCAATACTTTGTCTACAGCTCGTCTAATTCCATCTACGAACTCTTTTTTGCCGAATTTTTCTGCCCAAGATTTGATTTCTGCTCTATTAAATTTATTTTTCTCAAACTCCTTCATCGACTTCTTTAATCCATCCTCTGTAAGCTCATTAAAAACCACTCCAGTCTTACCATTAATCACTGTTTCTTTTGGACCACCTGAGTTGTGAGCTATCACTGGTGTGCCATAAAGCATTGCTTCTACTGGCACCATACCAAAGTCTTCATGCTCCACTGGATAAAGTAATGCCTTTGCTCCAGCATAAAGGTCTGACAGTTCTTGATCAGAAACCGCCCCTAAAAACTCTACTGTATGGCCAGCCATCTGCTGCAATGAATCGAGCATCTTTCCAGAACCGACTACTTTCAAAGGTAGTCTAAGATCAGTACAAGCCTTAACAGCTAGTTCTGGATGTTTGGCCAAAGCCAAGCGATTAACATACAAGAAATATTCACCACTCTTTAAAGAAACATTTGTCTTATCTAGAAATACTGGTGGATAAACCACTGTGGAACTGAGTTTATAAAACTTCTTTATTCTAGAAGCTGTTTCCTTAGAATTAGCGATAAAAAGATCTACTCTTTCTCTGGAAACTTTAACATCGATTACTCTCATAAAATGATTAAGTAATTGACCAGCAACCCTCATAAAAGGATTTCTTTTCCAATCACTCATTGCAGAATATCCATAGAGTACTCTAGGAGGGGTGTGACAATAGCAAACATGTTTGCCATTTTTTACTTTAACGGCTTTGGCAAAATATGCATTTGATGAAGAAATAACTAAATCATAGTCAGATAAATCCAGTGAAGAAAATGCCCATGGAGCTAAAAATCTAAGTGGTGAATGAAGTTTTTTAAATAGTGGGATTTTTGCTAACCAAGTTTCCCTAATATCCCAATTACTGAATCGATCAGCATGAACCCCTAATGATTTTTTATCAAAAAAAGCTGTATAGACTGGAGCGTTTGGATACATTTCATGTAAAGATTCTAAAACTCTCTCTGCTCCACCAAACTCTCTCAAGTAATCATGCACTAAAGCTATTTTTAAATTCTTTTTCATATTAAAACAAGGCTTCCTGAATATCTGTTTCGAATGAATCCTGTGGTAATGATTTTATCAGAGAATTAAAACCTAGTTCTAAAAAAAGATCTGTAACTTCTTGTTTGCTATATGAAGCGACAGTGCAGTTTTTTAAAACAAAATCTATTGGAGCATCAACTACTATTGTTGCCAACTCTTTACTGATTAGTGCAATCTTCTTATCTGTAGTGAGTTTTTTCTTTACAGAAGGAGTAAACACAGGATTTGGATCATCTTTTTCCAAAGCCTCATATACACCTTCAATGGTGTCAAAGGCTTGAATTAAAGCACTAGCTGTTTTTGGCCCAATGCCCTTAACTCCAGGAATATTATCTGAGCTATCGCCCATCAATCCTTTTAGATCTGGAACTTGCTCTGGAGTAACTCCCATTTTTTCTTTTACTGCTTCGATGTCATATTCTTTATCTTGTTGAAATTTGCCTCTACCTGGCATATATACATGAGTATCGTTGTCTACTAATTGGAACATGTCTTTGTCGCCAGTTAGGATAAGTGTAAGTAATTCTTTATCTAAAGACTCAACTGTTCTATTAATAGTTCCAATTAAATCATCTGCTTCAAAACCTGGTATCTCAAACTGAGGAATATTCAGAGCCTTCACAACACTCTTGATAATCTCTATTTGTGGTTGAAGTTCTTCTGGCATAGTTGGCCTATTAGCCTTATATTCAGCGAATCCCTTTTGACGATTAGTTTTTTCTGGGTGATCAAAGGCCACTGCTATATGAGTAGGCTCTTCTTTTTGAATAGTGGTTAAGAGAATTCTGGAAAAACCATAAACCGCATTAATTAGTAAGCCAGTTCTAGTTGTTAGTTCTTTAGGAAATCCATAAAAAGATCTGTAAATAAGAGCATGACCATCAACTAAAAGAAAGGTTTTGCGAGCCATAATAACAGTATTCTATCAGGTTGACTGGAGATGACTATAACCTCCACCTTCGCGGAGGCTCTTGGTTACTATCTTTATTCTTAATTAAGAAATCTGTTTTGTGTTTGAGTGTAGTCATGCCATCTTCCATACGATCGAGTTTCTCATGAACTCTTTTCCACTCATAATCTTCTTGAACTTGATTGAGATAAACAGTAATCGTACCAACTAAAGTACCAAACATCACAGCTCCAGAAAGCTGCAATATTGCTCCAATTACTCTTCCTCCCGTAGTTACTGGGACAATATCTCCATAACCAACAGTGGTTACTGTAGTGATTGCCCACCATAAACCATCGACAGCCGTAACTATCTTGGCATTATCTGCCTGCATCTCAAATGGAATCACAGTCATACCTGCAAAAATAGTAAGGGTAAAAATAATAATGAGGATTCTACTCAAACGGCGAGCTAGGGGGAAACGACGAGTTATCGGGGCAGACATACTGTTCTACATGATACGCAAAAAAACAATTAAGAACAATCTTAGTTTATGACTTTTTCAAAACTACTCTGGTTTTTTTGGCACCCATTACTTTTTCAAACTCTTCACTATCTAGAGTTTCTACTTCAAGTAATTTCTTTGTTACGTCATCAAGTTGTTTGCGATTCTTCTTTAAAAGAACCATCGCTTTCTTTTGAGCATCATCAATATATTTGCGAATCTCAACATCAACCTTATCTTGGAGATTAACAGAAATCTTTTGAGGTTCACCCCAAGCTTTTGCATACGCCCTGTCATATTGAGGAGCAAAATTCATTGGCCCCAAATCACTCATTCCATACTCAACAACCATTGATCTAGCAACTCTCGTAGCTCTTTCAATGTCATTACTGGCACCAGCTGTTTGCTCGTTATAAATCAACATCTCAGCAGCTCTGCCACCCATCATTACAACCATGTCATCAAGCATCTCAGATTTAAGTAATTGAACTTTATCTTTTTCTGGAGGGGTAAAAGTGTATCCGAGAGCATGTCCTCTAGAGACAATCGAGATTCTATGAACTGGATCGGCATAAGGAAGGATGTGAGCAAGTACTGCATGTCCTGCCTCATGATAAGCAGTCATTTCTCTCTCATATTCATCATGAAGTCTCTTCTTGCTTGGACCGTATTTAACCTTCAAGGAAGCTTCTTCAATATCTTCCATGTTGATTTCTTTTCTTTCTTCACGAGCAATGGCAATAGCTGCTTCATTCATCATATTTTCAAGATCAGCTCCTGAAAAACCAACTGTTCTCTTGGCAATTTTTTCCCAAGTAAGATTCTTTGAAAGTGGTTTGCCTTTGGCATGAATCTTTAAAATGAATTTTCTCTCTTCAAGATCTGGCAATGAAACAGTCACTCTTCTGTCAAAGCGACCAGGTCTCACCAAAGCTGGATCCAACATGTCACCTCTGTTTGTGGCTGCCATAACAATCACATTTTCATTACGAGCAAAACCATCCATCTCAACCAAGATTTGGTTTAGAGTTTGTTCTCTCTCATCATGGCCACCCATACTGCCTTGTCCGCGGACCCTTCCAATGGCATCGATTTCATCAATGAAAATAATTGATGGGGCGAGTTTTTTAGCAGTTTGAAATAGGTCGCGAGCACGAGAGGCTCCAACACCAACCAGCATCTCCATAAACTCAGAGCCTGCAATAGATAGGAACTGAACATTGGCTTCACCAGCAACTGCGCGAGCCAATAGTGTTTTACCTGTTCCGGAAGGACCAACTAAAAGAACACCCTTTGGGGTTCTTGCTCCAACCTTAATGTATTTTTTAGGATTCTTTAAGAAATCTACAATTTCCTTTAATTCTTTTTTTGCCTCATCCATTCCGCCAACATCTTTAAAGGAAATGTTTTGCTTACCCTTGATAAATACCTTGGCCTTACTCTTTCCAATACCCATGATCCCATCCTGAGAACCTCTAGCTTGACGGAACATAAACATGAAAAAGAAAATCATTAAACCGATTGGCAAGAAGTTAATAATTAGCTCCCAGAAAAGTTGTTTGAAAGAAACGTTTTCGATAGTTACATCAACATCTGCGATATCAATACCTGCATAATCAAGAACTGATAGGGCTTCCTGACCCTCTTCTTTAATGGCATATCTAAGACTCTCATCCTTATATACACCTCTTAGCTCTGTTGGAGTAACTTGAATTTTTTCTATTTTCTCTTCACGAACATCACGAACTAATTGACTAATGGAAATATATTCAGTTGGATTAAAACCGAACATTCCTTTTAAAGTTGGCCAGAAAATTAATAACAAAATCAAAACAACAAACCCCTTATTTAAAAGGCTGCTGAGATTCATGTTTAATTTAAAAACTTTAATATTTTTTGGTAATTTAGAACCATCTTTTTTATCAGTGGTCTTTTTTTCTTGTTTTTTTACAGGCTTTTCAGTCATAGTGACAGGTATTGTAGCATGGCTTACAGATCAAGAAAGTGCTTCTTGAATCAGATCTGGATCAATAATATTAAAAATAATCGGGAGCTCTCTAATTAGTCTAATTAGCTCACTATTATCTTTTTTTGCAAGGTCGGTTAAAATATTTTCTACATCAGGAACATCTTTATCAGCTTTTATAAAAATATTTTTAACTTTTTGCTTGTGTCCAAAATATAATTTTAAAAACTCTTCCAAATTATCCTCTACCAACACTTCCAAAGAAACCACTAAGTTAATTGGCATCTCTAGTTCATTTTTTTCTAAAAAGAAATCAACGGCATCGATTTTTCTGAAATAAAAAAGCATAAATTCATATTCAGATGCACTGACCATATCAACAAGAGCTTTATAAATATCCATTGGCAACTCTTTTTCTGCTAAGTGAAAAGCATGCTCAATTAATATTGGCTCATTAAAATATAGGGCTACAAATAAATCGTCATCTACAAAAGAATTATGTTTTTCAAGTAAACCAATAAACTCTTCTGGATTAATCTTCAAAAGCTCAATTATTCTCGATAAAGCAGATGCTGTGTTGTCCTCTTCACTTAAGCCAATATTTTTTGCCATACCCATATGAGTTAGGTGAATCTCAGCCTCACAATAGAAGCAGTGAGCTCTCACATTACTCTCAGAGTTGTATCTTCCATTTTTCAAATTTAAATGATCTAGATGACCAACAATTGTTTCATCATTACTAATTTCCACTCCACAGTTTTCACACTTTCCATTAGATCTCATAACAACTTCTTTTCGTCTCTCAACACTGGCAGCCATATTGGCTAAACCACCAAGGACCACTAAAGAAGCTAATGCAAAACCAGCATCTTTAATCAAACTTCTTTCTTTTCTCTTTGGCGAACGCTCAACCACAAATAACTTTCCAATAAAATAACTGGGCAGTTACTAGCTGTGTATTGTGCAAAAATGAGAATAAAAACTCAAGAGCAACTTAGCGAACCACTGTTCCTGGCTCTACTTCTGGTTTTAAAGCAAAGGGAATCGGCTGGTCATCACCGTCAGCCATAATCATCATTCCCTGGCTAACTCCTTCGCCCATTTTTCTCTCAGCGAGATTAATAACAAACATGTAGCTATTTCCAATAAAATCTTCTACTGGATACCACTCTTTGATTCCAGAAAGAATGGTTTTTTGACCAATTTCTTCTCCAAAATCCACAGTAAATTCTAAAAGCTTTTTACTCCACTCTGGAGCTGTTGCCTCAACAACCTTGCCTATTCTGATATCTAGTTTTTCAAAATCACCATATTCAATAACTGGTTTCATAATTTCTCTCTAATTTATTTTGTTCTTAATACCGATCACCTGATAAACCTCTTCTAAGGTTTCTCTGGCTGTTTGAGCTGCCTTTTCTGCACCCATACTCAAGATCTCTTTAACTTGATTTAGATCTTGTTCTAGTTCTTTTCTTCTTTTTCTAGCTACAGCAAAAGTTCTTTGATGAGCGGCAAATAATTTCTCTTTGACCTCTACATCGCCAACTGTCCCAGCTCTGTATCTCTCCTTCAAATCCTCAACTTCTTCTTTATTGTCATTGAGTAGATCATGATAAATAAAGACTGGATTGCCCTCTACTTTTCCAGGATCAGTAGCTTTCTTGCGATTTGGATCAGTAAAACAACTCATTATTTGTTTGCGAATAACAGCTTCATCCTCAAAAATATCAATAGTATTACCCAAAGATTTACTCATCTTTCTTTGACCATCGGTACCGACGATCTTTCCAGATTTTTTACCAATCATTGGTTCTGGAAGTGGAAAAACTTCTTTTTTGTAAGCTCTATTGAAGTTTTCTGCCATATCACGAGTTAGCTCAATATGTTGTCTTTGATCTTCACCAACTGGTACGCCAACCGGCTTATACACAAGAATATCTGCAGCCATCAAAATTGGATAATTAAACAATCCCATATTGATAGATCCAACATCAGTGTTTTTCTGCAACTTATCTTTAAAAGCATGCATTCTCTGCATTTGACCATAAGAGACGTAATTGGCCAAAACCACAGCTAATTGACTGTGTTCTGGCACCTGTGATTGGCGAAAAAAGACTGATTTTTCAGGATCTAGTCCTAATGCCAAGTAATCAAGTACAACCCCGACAATATTCTCTTCTAGCTTGTCCCTATCATGCACTGTAGTTAGAGCATGAAGATCTGCTAGAAAATAGTGAGTGTTAAGATCTTGATCATCTTGTAACTCTATATGTGGTTTTACGGCGCCAAAATAGTTGCCAATGTGTAATGAGTTTCCACTTGGAGTAATTCCGGCTAAAATTCTTTTTTTATTTGTTTTCATAAGTTTCCTAATTATAGATTAATACTCTTTTTTTTCAGGGGTGAGTTTCAACAAAAAAACTCCCCTGAGGGAGTCTTTAAATTTTATGTAAGTTTTAAACGATTTTAGAACACAAAAACAACTACTCCCTTTATTTGAAGCAGTTCCACCAAGTAATGGTTGGGTTAATTTTTGTATTCATGAGTCTATCTTATGAAAAATTAGCTTGTATTACAACTCTTCAATTTGAACATTGGGGTTCAAATCTGGAGATTCGATTAATTCTAAGTATTTTTCAGTAGTAGTAATGCGTTTATGACCGACTAATTGAGAAACATAAACTAATGGTGTGCCAGCTTTAAGCTGTTCAACAATGAAAGTATGTCTCAAATCATTAACCTTAGCATCTTTAATGCCAGCTAATCTGAAGTAACGATCAATAGCAGTACGAATATTTCTAACTAAGAATGGTCTACATGTCTTGGTTAAGAAAACTGTTTTCTCTTTTGCTCTAGGACGAACCTTTAAATATTCCATTAAAGATTTCTTAGCTGCCTTATTCAAAGGAACTTTTCTCTCTTCTCTAGAATTTTGAGCTCTGATTAACAAAACACCTCTTTCAAGATCTACATCTTCAGTAGAAAGAGCTGCTAGCTCACTGATTCTCATACCAGTTTGGAGTAACAATTCAACAATTGCAAAAACACGAGCATCACCTCTACAGGCATCTCTAAGAGCTCTGTATTCTAAGCGAGCTAAAACTCTTGGAGGAGCTTGATCTATCTTAGGATGAGTAATTGCTTCTGCTGGATTTACATCAACAATTCCTTCTCCGATTAAATAACGGAAGAAAGACTTAATAGAATTAATTTTTCTTGAAACAGATTTGCTAGTATAGCGTTTTTGCTTAAGGTCACTCTTAAATGAATCAATATCATCAGTAGTAACTTCAGCAACTAAGGTTTTACCCTTATCACCAACGAATTGAACTAATTGCTCGATGTCCTTGCTATAAGCAATAACAGTAGCATTAGCCTTGCCTTTTTCGCGGAGGCTTTTTTCAAATTTTACATGGGCATCAACCAATACGGTTTGTTGCATATTTTCTTCTTTCCTCATCTACCACGATGAAATTTATTAATCACCAGTGGTATGATGTGGGGCAGATATTAATTAGTTTTTTTATTAACTAGCGTCTTATAATATCATAACAAGGGATTTTTATCAATAGCCATGAAGGACTTCATACAAAAACCCATTATTATCCTAATCGCAAGTATTATAACATCTATCTTTGTGTTCTCTCTAAGAAAAACTGCATCAAAAAGCCTAGTATCACAGCAGAACGTAGAGTTGCTAGAACAAAAGATCCAGGACATAAATATTCAGATAGAAAAAGAGGAAAAAGAGCTAGAATCAACGTCCTCAGAGTTTGCTAAAGAAAAGACATTGAGAGATGAGTTATTACTTCAAAAACCAGGAGAGTATGTTTTACAAATACCCCTGGAAGAAAAGGCGTTGGAGATTACAGATATAGAATCTGCAAAAAAACCGATTGAGGCCTGGAAAGAATTATTTAGTAAATGAGCAAGAAAAAACAACAAAAACCAACCGGAGAAATAGCATTTTTGGATTATTATTCCAAAATTTTTGGTAGTGAAAAAGAGTTTTTAGCCTGGAAAAAGGCTATGGAAACAAAAACCATGCCCATTCTTAGGTTTAATCCAAAGCATGAAGAAGAGCTTAAAAAACTCTGGGCAGAAGCTGACTTACCCTGGAAAACACTAGATTGGCATAAACATGCTCTTTTGTGGCCAGAGAATATACCTTTGAAAACCATCTTACCTGGATTTAAGGAAAAATATTTTTATCCAATGAATGCATCTTCTCTGCTTCCAGTTCTGTCATTGAATGCTGGAGCAGGAGACTTAGTTTTGGATGCATGTGCTGCTCCTGGAGGAAAAGCTATGTTTATCGATGACCTACTTGATAGAAAAGGTCACTTAATTGCTAATGATTTATCTAGTTTCCGCAGAGGAACAATGAGAAAGATATTCCAAGATTATGATAAAGAACACATCGAAGTTTGGGGACAAAAAGCAGAAACCCTGTTTTATAAATACCCAGACTATTTTGACAAAATTTTAGTTGATACTCCATGTAGTAGTGAAAAGCATATTTTAAATGACAAAAAAGAACTCAAGAAATGGAGTGAAAATAGAGTTAAAACTCTGGCTAAAAGACAAAAAAACCTACTTAATTCAGTCTGGAGGGCACTAAAGCCAGGTGGGGAGCTTGTTTACTCTACTTGCGCAGTTACCCCAGAGGAAAATGAGCAGGTTGTTGATAGTTTCTTAAAAAATAACCCCAATGCTATTTTATTACCACAAAATGAAAATATACCTGGGGGAAATGGATTAAAACAGACAGAGACTTCTTTTGAAAAATCCAAGGTTAAAAGGGTTCAACCTCATAAAGACAATTTAGATCCTATGTTTGTGGCTAAATTCTCTAAAAAATTAAATTAATTGTCGTCTACTGACTCAAGTTGGTCAATAAACTTCTCTAGTTTTGGAAGATTTTCTTCATAAAACCGCTCAGCATTCTTAACCTCTAGAGCTAAAAACTGTCCCAAAGCGTTAATATCTTCTTCTGACATCTGGGGAATTTTGTAAACTAAATCTGGTTTTTTTGCTTCATCTAATAAAATACTCTGGTGGATTAATATCTCTAGAGCATCTTTTTTTTCTTCTAAAGTAGGCATATTTCCTTTCGATATAAATTAAGCTGTCATTGGAGCTGGTGCAAAAACAGCAGCAGCATCTTGAACTTTTTTTGATTTCACTACAGCCTGATGAGCACTCCAGATCTCTTTTGCTTTTTTTAAACCAACTTTTATTCTAGGAATATCTTTAATTACTTGAAAAGTTGTTTCTATAGCATGAGTTGGAAGAACTCCACCAGTGAATAGCTCTAATATTTCAGATCCCCAGGCAATTCCCTTACTCACATCAGGTGTAAGATCAAATTTTGTTAATTTTGCTAAATCAGCGCCGATTGAAACTACTTCTCCAATTCCAGGAATTAAATCTATAACAGAAATACCGATATTAAGAAGGGTTCTGGTTAAAGCAACTAAAGCTGTTCTGACTTTTTCGTCTTGAACCATTTTTCCAAGTAAAAACTTACTTTCTTGTTTGGATTTAAATAATTCACCAAAATCAGCACCCAGTCGCTCTATTCCTGATTTAATATAATCTGGAAGTTTAGCAACTCTTTCTGATCGAAACTCTGAGTTTTTCTCTTTTTCCATTATTTATATCTTTTTTAAATAATCAATAATTTCAGCTAATTGAGAATCAGATTTAACAAAATATTTATTAGCACCAAGCTTATTAACTCTTTCTTTATCTTCTTCAGAATTTAAGGCTGAAACTACAATAATTGGTAAATCCTTAGTTTTTTCATCAGCTCTTAACTCCTCAAGTACCTTAAAACCATCTTTTTTAGGCATCATCAGGTCAAGAACAACTGCTCCAAAATCCTCCTTTTTTGCCAAAGATAAAGCATCTTCACCATCTTTGAGAAAAGATACGTCAAATCCAGAAATCTCTAGCTTTTTCTTTAAAAGTTTACCTAGGAATAAATCATCTTCTACTAAAAGAATTTTGTTTTTCATTTTAGGTCTACCTCCGTAAAAAGAGAGTTTTTCTCTACTAAATTTGTGCTCGTTAAATCCAGGGCATGCAACCAATTAAATTTTACTTTATATACTGCATATTCATGACCTTTGATCTGTAAAACTGGTGGCCAAAAATCATCTAGCTCAACTGCTGAATCTGCTAACTTATCAACTATGATCTCAGCTCTTTCTGCATCTGTTTCTTGCTCTACAATTCCATTTGCTTGAACCAACATTTCTTTTTGACTCCAAACAGAAATACTTATGTTGTTATTCTCTTCGAGGGCTTTAGCTTTGTAGCTTTCCTTGAGGGTGGCAAAGTATAGGGTGAAATCATCATCTATGGCAAAAAGCAAAATTGTAGATAACGGTTTGTCGTCATCTCTAACAAAAGCTGCACTCATTAATGATGTTTTTTTTAAGAAATTTAATATTTCTTTTCCTGAGTAGCTTCTGGGCATAATTTAATCATAAAGAAAAGTGAGAAGAATAGCAAAAAACTATTCTTTTTCCTTTCCACGAATGCGTTCTCTTTCGAGCTAGTTGCTATTGTTTTTAGCTTAATAAATTTGGTTAGGAATAAAAAACATAAACTAAAATCTTAGCTTTAATTATGGTGATATAATTACTTTGTATGACTGAAAAACAGTTTGATATAGCATGGAAAGAAAACAAAATATGAGTGAAAAAAATCTACAACACATAATTGAAGCAGCCAAAAGCGGTGATGAAATGGCCCTAGATTCTTTAAGTAAGATTGCCTTAGGAGGAAATGAAACAGCTAGAACAGCAATAGCAGAAATCGATAAATCTGTTTGGCAGCCCGCTAATAAAAAAAGTAGTAAATCTATTCCACATATGATTTGGCCAGAAGAAGTAGAAAGTGGAAAACGTGGTCCTAGACGAGGTGATGTTCCAGAACATTTTAATATATAAGAAAACTCCTCGTAGGTCTGTTTAAGCTTATGTTGAGAATGTGGGACGAAGGTCGAACCTATTTTTAGTCAAGTAGATAGGGTTTTTACGTCCCAATAAGTTAAGATTGAAAAAAGAAGTCTAAATCTGGAAGTCCCACATTATCTATGATTCCATCAACTATTTCTTTTGCTCTCTCAACTTTTTTTAAATCTCCTGAAAACTTTTTCATTAGTTTTTTGTTAATTACTCCGTCCACTTCTCCCTGTCTTTTTTCAAAATCTATAAAAAAATGTTTCCAACTCAGTTGAACATCTTTCCAAGCCCCCTCTAAAACTGGATGCAAAGCTTTCTCCTGATGAGATATTTCTAAAAGTTTTTCATTTAATAATCTTAATTCTTCTATTACCTGATTTCTCCAGACATCAACTTCTCCCAACTCATCTTCTTTTTCTGAGCTTGGTCCAAATAGTGATGATATTCTTCCCTCCAAAGAAGACATTGTGGTTTTAAATCTTTCTCTAAAATCACTAGACTTAGGATCAAAATCTTCACTTAGACCTTTTATTGAAACTAATAAATCATTAACATTAAAACTAGTTCCACCCCAATCTTTATCTGGAAAAGACTCCTGAATAGCACTATTTCTATCACCCATTTCTAAATAATTCTCACTCTCATTGAACCAAAAGTGTCCATCAATATCTGATCCCTCTTGAGCATGACCTCTGGCAACACTTCCATGAGGAATAAAAATAACCCTAGATTCTACCGCTCCTTCGCCATCTTCTTGAATAGCGTCCTGTAAAACTTCCTGGTTTGAATCTACCCATCCAAAAGTATTCTCCCTTCTTTCCTTGCTAAGCTCGTTTGAAAAAGGGTTTTTAGAAAGTGATCTTAAAGTACGCTTATATTCTCCTTTTTTATCAAAAGGATTATTTTTTTCTTTACCAACAGTCTCTGGAACACGAACTTCTCCCATATAAAAACATTACAATACTTTCTAAAAAGTTGCAATGCTTTTATTAGTTTTAAATACAAAAATAGACCTATATATAGGTCTATTTAAGCTTATGTTGAGAATGTGGGACGAAGATCGAACCTATTTTTACTCGACTAGATAGGGTTTTTACGTCCTTATAAGTTGTTAAACGCAAAAGCGCACCTCTTCCGAGATGCGCCATGCACTTTTTTTAACGATATATTTTTACCTTTACGGCAATCTCTCCTTCCTGAGGAGTTCTTATTTCCTCAGGTACATCAATCACAAAGACTCTGCCATCATCTGCAAAAAAGACTAAGGTTTCAACATCTAAGTCTTCTGTTGGAAGAAAAACATACTTGGACTCAATAGTTTCTCCACAACTACAGTAAGTGGCAAAAAAGAGATTTAGCCAACTTGAATCGAATCTGGCTAACCCGTCATAGAAAGACTTATAATCTAAGTACTCTTCTAGGCTAGCTTTTCCCATTAATTGTCCGCCTGTTGGAAGATTTAGCTGAGTCCAATACCAGTCATCATCCTCAAGATTCATATTAATGGTAATTTCCGATTGACTTGGAAGTGAAAGAAAAATCAAAACCAAAATAAACCAGATTACGAACAATATTCTTTTCATTGTTTTCACCTTTTGATTAAAGAAAAATATGTCTAGCAATATAAAAACCTAAATATAAGATATTTACATTGCTAGACAAAATACATCGATTTTAAAGTGCGATAAAACTCAACTTCTTTTATCCTGCATTAGGATCAAGAAGAGTTTGTTTTACAAGGGGTAAGTATATCAAAATATATCTGATTTGTCAATGTTATAGGATAAATAACTAAGTGATTAAAACATAAAAATAGACCTATACATAGGTCTATTTAAGCTTATGTTGCGGGACTAGGAGTCGAACCTAGCCTGTAAGATTATGAGCCTCACGTGCACCGTACACTATCCCGCGTTTTTTAATTTTAATAACCAAGCAAAAGCCTGGAAGACTGCATTATAAATCAAGAACGTCTTAATTGCAAAAAAATAACACCTAAACTCTTGGATGTAGATAACGTATAGTTATTTAATATCAATGTTATTACAAAAAAAATTAAATTTATTGCTTAAGTCAAATAAGTTTTTTTGGGCATTAATTGGTATTGCATCAATCACTAGAATTTTTCTTATTTATGAATTACCACTATGGGGAGATGAGGCATTTTCTGCATGGGCCATCAGTCAGCCAATATTAAAAATATTATTTAACATAACTGACCCAGTTCACCCCCCTGGATATTATCTGTTACTCAAGTTATGGGGATTAATTAGCAATCACCTATTTTGGTTAAGACTATTTAGTTTTTTTGCATTTTTATTAAATATATTTTTATTAAAAAAGTTATTTTCAAAAAAAATAGATTTTCAAAAAATAATAATATTTCTCTATGCTTTTTCTGGATACTTTTTAATATTTGACTGGCAAGTTCGAATGTATACTCCAGCCTTATCTTTAATATTGCTCTCTCTAATTTTACATAAAAAGCAAAAGCCTTTTTTAGTTTTTTTCATCAATATAGTTGGATTGTTTTTTGACTATGCATTTTTGTGGTACATCCTTAGTTATGGAATAACTAGTGTTTTATTGGAACTATTTTTAAATAAAAAAATAACAAAAACAACAAAAGCTTCACTAAGCTCAATTGGAGTATTTCTTATCTGGATTTCAACAAATACAAGCCTAATTAATAGTGGTCAAAATGGAATTGGTTGGGTAAAACCGTATCTAGATCCTCTGTTTCATGTTCCATACTTTTTAGGCATGCATCTATTCCCTGTGCTAGCGATTGTATTTGGAATAGTTATGTTATTTGGAATAAAACCATTTATAGATGAAAAAAATCAGGAGGAATGGGAAGAAAAACTATTATTAAGTTCTTCTTTTTTATACACAACAACACTCTTGCCATCTGTATTAGGAATTTTTCTAATATTTCATATTAGAAGCTTGCAGATAATCCCATTTTTCTTTATTTTTTTAATAGCAAAAACACTAAATTTTTTACGAAAAAAACATTTTAAAATTTTTATAATATTAATACTTCTATATGGTTTAAATTTCTATTGGTCAACTAGAGTACATTTAACGGATGATAAAAACTTTAGATCAGGAAAATTAATTGTTCATTTTTACCCATGGAAAAATACTTTTTCAGAGTTTTTTGCATCAGAAAATTATGATGAAAAATATATGTTAATCCGAGATTCTTCAGAAAGATCATCAGACTATTTTTTGTTTTGGAGCTTTATATATACAGCAAGCGGAAAAGAAACATTGGGAGCTAAAAAAATAGAAACTAAAATTGATGATTATAAAAATGACTTAAATGGTTGTGAAAAAATAAGCATAAGAACCAAATGGGAAAGTTTTCTTTGCCCAAATAATCCATAGCTCGAAAAAAAACCGATAACTTGATATAATCCTGGCTTATATTGTGATGTTGTTTATAATAAAGCAACTACATAAAAGCCAAGGTAGCTCAGTTGGTTAGAGCACAGGATTCATAAACCTGAGGTCGTGAGTTCAACTCTCACCCTTGGTACAAACGCAAAAAAGCCCACCTAAAATACCGGTGGGCTTTTTTTAGAACTGTTTTATGGAACAATGTAGTCGGTGAAGTAATCAACGACCTCTAGTCCAGGAAAGGTATTTTCCATGACTGACATGTAGGAATCGCAAACCAAGTCCCCATTAAAGGTTGTTGGTTTGGGAACAGTTGGGTCCAACTCCAAGTGTAAATCCAAATCTTGAGTATGCCGTCAACATCTTCTGCTCTTATTTGAAATTTCTGAACAAAAGAAATACTAAATCTCTCCCTTGGTTCTTCACCGGACACCCTGCGAAGGGCGTCAATGGGACCAACATCTGCCTTACCATTTTTATCTAGTTCGGCACCAATTTCTGCGCAAACGCACCAATCAACGGTCATATTACCCGAGGGGCAATAGATCTCATTAGCGGTAAGTGTAGGAACTGGGGCTAGAGTTGAAGCGGGCTCCTCAACTACAGCAACCACTGTTGTGGGAACTTGTGTAGCTTGAGGTTCTTCCCCTGATTGACAAGCAACCAAAGAAAATAGTGCTGATAAAACAAAAACAATCCAAAAAATATTATTGTGGTAACGTTTCATGACGTTATCCTCCTGTAGGGTATTTTTTGGCAAGGAACCATTCCAATAAAACAATTTTAAAGAGCGAGAACATCTTTCCTAGCTAGGAAAGACAGCAATCGTCTTTATAGCATTGGAAAGGATACTCACCTGGTCAAATTATAACAAAGAACATCTCATTTGTCAATATTATAGGATATTTAACTCAAGTAAATAAACAACAAAAAAGCCCCGATTAACGGGGCTTTTGTATATTTTACCTTCTTTACATCATCCCAGGCATGCCTCCTGGCATTCCCACTGGAGCTGATTCCTCTTTTGGAATATCTGTTACTAGGCATTCTGTAGTAAGAATCATTGATGCAACAGATGCAGCATTCTCTAAAGAAGAGATAGCTACTTTTGCTGGTTCAATAACACCTGCTTTAACCAAATCCTCGAGATTATTAGTTACAGCATTAAATCCCCAAGTATTGCTATTCTTTTGCAAAACCTGTCCCACTATCCATCCAGCGTCTTCACCTGAATTTGTAGCAAGCATTCTCATTGGTTCAGCTAAGATAGATTTAACAAGATCTACTCCTGCTTTTTCATCTTCACTTGAAGTTTCAAGCTTATCTAAAACCTTACTAGTCCTGAGCAAAGTTACGCCTCCACCAGGGATAATTCCGTCCTCAATAGCAGCCTTAGTTGCTTCTTTAGCATCTTTAACTCTCTCTTGAAGATTCTTCATCTCTATTTCGGTGCTAGCACCAACCTGGATAACAGCAACTCCTCCTGTAAGACGAGCTTTTCTCTCCTGGAGTTTTTCGATGTCAAAATCTGAAGTAGAATTCTTAATCTCTGAGTCTATTTGAGAAACTCTATCTTTGAGATCTTTTTTCTTACCTTTTCCACCAACAACTCTTGTGGTGTCCTTGTTACAGCGAACACTATCTGCTCTACCAAGAGCATCAATAGTAATATCTTTTAGAGCCATTCCTGCTTCTGTGCTAACAAATTCAGCACCAGTTAGAACAGCAATGTCTTGCAACATGGCTTTTCTGCGATCTCCAAATCCTGGAGCCTTGACAGGTAAAACCTTAAATGATCCACGAAGCTTGTTAACTACTAATGTAGAAAGAGCTTCACCCTCTATATCATCAGCAATCATTACTAAGCCTTGACCAGCATTAACAACTTGTTCCAAAACTGGAAGAATTTCTTTAATATTGGTAATTTTTTGATCAGTGACCAAGATGTATGGATTTTCAATTACTGCTTCCATGTGTTCTGAATCAGTAACGAAATATGGAGAGGCAAAGCCCTTGTCAAACTCCATTCCCTCTTTGTGTTGAATCTCAATCTCCATGGTTTTACCCTCTTCGACCTCAATAACACCATCTTTACCAACTAACTTCAAAGCTTCAGAGATTTTTTTACCTATCTCTTCACTTTGTGCAGAAATAGTAGCTACTTTTTCCCAATCACTAGTTGTAACTGATTTGGCAACTTTACGAATCTCTTTAACAACTGCCTTAACTGCCTTGTCTATTCCCCTTTTCATGATCATTGGATTAGAGCCAGCGGTAATATATTTCATACCAATCTCACTCATTTTCCAGGCTAGAAGAGTGGCTGTGGTTGTACCATCACCAGCAACTTCATTTGTTTTGGAAGCGGCTTCTTTTACAAGCTGAGCTCCCATATTTTCAAATTTGTCCTCAAGTTCAATCTCTTTTGCAACAGTTACTCCATCATGAATTACATTTGGAGCACCCCATGATCTATCCAGGGCTACATTTCTGCCCTTTGGACCAAGTGTTGTTGTTACTGCTTGAGCTAATTGTGTGATTCCAGACAGCATTTTCTGTCTTGCATCATCACCGAATAAGAGTTGTTTTGCCATATTTTTGTTTCCTAAATTTATTTAACTACTGCCAAGATATCTTCATACTTTAAAAATTGATATTCAACATCATCAATCATGACGTCATTGCCACCCCATTTTTTATATACAACTGTAGTGCCTTTTTTTAATTTCATATCACATGGAGCGTAAGATTTTTTCTCTCCACCACAACAAGAGTCTTCTTCACAGACACACTCGCCAAAAGCCAAAACCTTACCATATTGAGGTTTTTCTGTGTTGTTTTCTGGCAAAATTATTCCAGAAACTACTTTTTCTTCTATTTTTGCTGGCTCAACTAAAACAAAGCCTGGCATTGGCTTAAGTTGAGAAACGGAAAGATCCTTCATAATGATTATCTCCTTTTTTATTTTTATACACGGGCAAGCTGACTAGATATTTAATCTATAAGAATTAAACAATGATTATTCTTTTGAAACTGGTTTCTCCAAAGAGGGAGCTTCTTTTTCAATAATTGTTTGCTCTTTTCCACCAGAAGATTTTAAACGAACTTCAGAAAGTAAAAATCCTTCACAATTCAATCCTCTGTCTTCAAAATGTTTGCTCAAGTCATCTCTAATGATTGACTCAACCTGAGAACGATTATTCTTAATTTCACTCAAAGTATATTCACTCATCAAAGATGAGATTCTGCTTCTGGAAAAAGGCCTAACAACCTTGGAAACTACATTTTCACCAATATTTTCCCAAATTTCAGGAGCATTGCCACGATCGATGCGGAATAGAACTGATCCTTCAACAGAGATGTCTTTACCATCTTTTGTAGATGTAAGAATTGGCTGGTCTCCCAAAGCCTCTTTGTTAGCAGAAATATCAAAATGTTTATCGATGGAATACTCAAGAACTTGAGCATTAAATAGTTTGGCTACTTGCCAGAAAGGAATCTTTAAATGAAGCCCTGGGCCCCAAACCTTTGGAAGAACACCACGGCCTCTGTCATAGACACAGGCAACCTGTCCTGGTGGAACAGAGATAAAAAATCCCCCCACTACTTCATCAACTAAAAAAGAAACCACTAATCTGTCGAATTCCATAATAAGTAATATTCTACCTCAAAAAACGTTAATTGGGACAACTAAGCTTCGAGATCGCTTTCTCCAGACACAATGTTCTGAAAAAGGCCCAGGGTTTTCTTGAGTTGGGCCATAACTTCTACAGACAATTGTACGGTTTCATTGTCTAACTTTACTCCATCTAACTTAAAAAGAGAGTCGTCGACAAAGTTTTCTGCCATTTCAGTTACGAAATCTTCATTGTCTTGAAGCCACTCCATCTGCTCGCTTTTTCCACTTGAGGATAATTGCTGTAAAATACCAGCAACTTCTTTAATTTCTTTTTGACGACGATAAAGCTCAAACTTGACCTGACCAGATTCATCATCATTGTTCATCAATTGATCGTTCATGAAAACTTTAATTTTTCTATTTCTTGTCATCTGCTGGCATTATACTGTAGTTTTTTTCTAAATAAAGATAGTGGACTGTCTTAAAAAAAGCAAATATTATTCTAGCCTTCACAAACCTGGTAAAATACACTTCTGGTGCAAACACTAAAACTAACAAAAAACAACCATTTAGAAATCATTGAAAAAGCCATCCAGGTTTTGGAAAGTGGTGGTTTAGTGATTTATCCAACAGAAACTGTTTATGGAATAGGTGTTGATGGTACTAATCCTGAAGCTGTCCAAAAACTATTAAAGTATAAAAGTAAAAGAGAGGGTAAGCCCCTATCTATTGCTGTAGCCAATCAAAAAATGGCTGAAGAATACGTCTCTCTATCTGATCAAGCCAAAAAACTTTATCAAAGATTCCTCCCTGGACCATATACCATTATTTCTGAGGGCAAAAGAAGGGTCGCTCCTGGTGTTGAATCAGAGTTTGGCACTCTAGGCATCAGGCTTCCTGACTATCCATTGATTTTAGAACTAGTTAAAAAATTTAATAAACCAATTACTGCCACTTCAGCAAATGCTTCTGGTAAAAAAAGACCGTATAAAATTCAGGACGTTTTTGACAATATAACTGACAAACAAAGAGAGTTAATCAACCTAGTCATCGATGCCGGTGAGTTACCAAAAAATGAACCATCTATTGTTATCGATACCACTCTCTCCACTCCACTAACAGTTCGTGGAAATATGTCTAATCACAAACCAAGCCAAGTTTTTATCACCAAATCTACTAAGGAAACAAAAAGCTTGGCAGGAAAATTAATCTTAAAACATTGGAACGAGATTAAAGAAAAAGGAATCATCATTGGCTTAAATGGTGAACTTGGAGTTGGTAAAACAATTTTTACTCAAGGAATTGCCAATTTCTTACAAATTGAAGAGCCACTTTCATCCCCCACCTATACCTACATGAACGAATATGATTTTGTCAGACACCAGGTCACTGGCAAACTTCATCACTTGGATGTTTGGAAAATAGATTCACCAGAATCTTTCTCTCTTCTACAAATACCAGAACTAATTAAACCAAACTCAATTGTAGTAATTGAGTGGTGGCAACAAATAGCTAAATACTGGCCAAAAGATCTACCAACTACTTTTCAAGCTACTATTAATGAAATAAAAGATGATTCTGAGTCTAGAGAAATAAAGATTTTTGAAGACAATGAAAAATAATTTACCAATAATTCTAGCTATCGATACTTCTTGCGACGAAACATCAGTTGCTGTTGTTCAAGGACAAAAAGTTTTGAGCAATGTTGTTGCATCTCAAATAGATTTGCACAAACAATATGGTGGTGTTTTTCCAACCGTCGCCAAGCAAGCTCATAAAGACAACATTGAACCAACAATATTAGCAGCCCTCAAGAGAAGTGGTTTCACAAAACAGGAAATTGATTATCTAGCAGTTACACGGGGACCAGGATTAGCTCCAGCACTAGAGATTGGAATTCAAAAAACCTTAGAGCTTGGAAAGGTTTGGAATATACCAGTTATTCCAATCAACCACATTGAAGGACATATTATTTCTGTCTTAAATCAGGCAAACTCCAAAACAAAAAAGGTTGAGATTATTAAACCTCAATTACCAGCCCTATCTGTAATTGCATCTGGAGGACATACCGAATTTATCCTGATGGAAAAAATCGGAGAATATAAGAAACTTGGTGCCACCCTAGACGATGCCGCAGGAGAGTGTTTGGATAAAGTCGGAAGATTGTTAGGCCTTGGATATCCAGCTGGACCGGTAGTAGAAAAACTAGCTAAAAATCGAGATCCAAAATCGCATCCATTTCCTCTTCCCATGACCACTTCTAAAGACTACAACATGAGTTTTTCTGGAATCAAAACTCACTCTAGAAAAGCCATCAATAAACTGGAAGAAGCAGACAAGTTAGACAAAAATACCATTGCTGATTTTTGTGCTTCTCTCCAATATGGAGTATTCAGACATATTATTTACAAACTAGATAAGTTGCTCTCAGAAAACACTGTTAAAGAAATTTGGCTAGGTGGTGGAGTCGCAGCAAATCAAAGCTTAAGAAAAGAGTTAAGAAAAATAGCGAAAAAATTCAATCTTAAATTCAGGACTCCTTATTCCAAAAAACTATGTGGAGATAATGCAGCCATGATTGGCCTTGCTGCATATTACAAAACTCAAGCCAAGAAAAATTTTACTGCTAAATCAATTGATCGAAAGCCCCACTGGAGTATAGAAAACATATAAAAGAGTGCTGCTCTTTTCTATACTGTTTTATACAATAAAATACACTCAAGACATATTTTCAAAATAAGGATATAATCAAAAATGTGTCTAAATTTCAACTGACACCCGTTACTGGCCTGCCTCAAGTGAATGGTTGGTCTCAAGCGATTTCTCATCCTTCTGGCTCGTTGTTTTGTGTGTTGGCTGTTGAAGGTCAAAATGCAAACTCAATCGGCAAAAACCTAACTGAGTTCTTACTTTCCAAGGAAATAAACAATAGTGCCACCCTACATAACGTCTTGTTGGATTTACTGCAAAAAGCACGAGAGGAGCTCTGTAAAGTTCAATTGGCTTGTCTTGTTATTAGCTCAGAGAGCAGGGTTATCGCTGCAACACACAAGGGATCTGTATGTTTGAAAAGAAATGAAAAAGTTGGTGAAATCCTTTTCTCAGATGGAGATCTTAAAATTATAGAAGGTAGCTTTCAAGAAAACGATGTCTTTTCCCTTTCAACAGAAAAAGCAAAAACAATGTTCCCTCAACTCAAGGAAGATCTTAAGAGTAGTACAGAAAAAATAGCTACTAAGCTCATCTCATCAATCCAAGAGCAAGAAGATTCTGCATTGGCTGCCATTGCCCTATTAGAGCAATCAGAAGAAATAATTGAAGAAAAAAAACCAACCAATCCAATTAAAAACATTGATTTAGAAAAACTAAGAAAAAAAGCCAGAGTACTCGTTGGATATTTGAAGAAAATAAAATTAACAAAAATCAAAAATTTATCAAAAAAAATATTTAAAAAACCAGTCTTCATGAATGATAAGGTCGATGAAGAACAAAAAAATAATATTCAACTATTTTTAAAAATTACCTTTATTGCCATCACAATATTGGTTGCCATAATCTCATGGAAGCAACAATCACTTAAAAAAGAACTAGAACCAATAACCCCGATTCTTGAAAGCATTAGTCAGCGATTTGAAAACTTAAAAATAAATCAAGACGCTAGTCCAATTGAAAAAAGATCTGAATCCAGATTATTACTAAAAGAACTTGAAGACTTAATCTCACAAAATCAAGATAAAAAATATACCCTAGAAGAAATCAAGAAAAACTACCAAGAAATTCAAGAGTTTTCTGAATCAATATCGGGCATAGAAACCCAAGGACCACTTGATCCATTCTTTGACCTTCGCCTTGCCGACCCAAGCTTCGTTGCCAAACAAACCACTATTAATGAAGAAACTCTCTTTGCTTTGGACGCATCTGGAAAATTCGGCATCACCGTTGATTTGAAAAACAAAAAAACCAGTAAGTTCTCATTAGAGGATATGGATAAAGAAGCCGCTAGCATTGCTATCAGTGAAGATTATATTTTTACTATTGGCAATGGAATTCATTCCTTTGACTTGAGCGGTGAAAAAGAACATAAACAATTGAAAGAAGAGGGTGATTCAGATCGTAGTGGAACAATCTTGAAATCATACGGCTCCTACCTATATATTCTCAATCCAGAAAAAAGAAACATTTACAGATATCTTTTAAAAGATGGAGAGCTAAGTGAACCGATAGGTTGGTTAATAGATAAGCAAGACCTAGACTTCTCATCAATAGAGTCCATGGCCATTGATGGCGATATGTGGATTACAGACAAAGATGGAAATATTTTTAAATACACCCAAGGTAAAAAACAGGAGTTTTCTGTAAAAAATATCTCAGAAGAATTCGATGGACCAATAAAAATTACCACTTCAGAAGAAAGTGAATACTTATACATCCTGGATAAGAACAAGAAAAAATTAACTATTCTTCAAAAAGATGGTGAATTTGTAAGAGAAATAGTTAGCGAATCATTAGCTTCTGGAGAAAACATAGTTACTTCAAAAGAAAACGAAGTATTAGTTGTTAGCGGCTCACTTATCTATAAGATAATGCCCTAACCTTTGGTATACTACCAGAGAATGATTTTACTAAAAAATAAAAAAGCACTCCATCAATATGAGATCAAAGAAAAAATCCAAGCAGGAATTGTTTTAACTGGTCCAGAAGTAAAAAGTTTGCGCAATAAAAGCGGAAGCTTAGCTGGTAGTTATGTAAAATCTATTAACAATGAATTATTTTTAATAGGAGCTCAAATCACTCCATATAAATTTGCTGATAATACAGACTATGATCCCAAAAGAACTAGGAAAATATTGGTAAGAAAAAAACAAGTTTTTCATGTCATGGCTGCCACAGAAAAAAAGGGTTGGTCTGCTATTCCCCTGTCATTAGAGCTTGATGGAAAAAACATTAAACTCATTATTGGTATTGGAAAGGGAAGAAAAGAATTTGAAAAAAGAGAAGTTCTTAAAAATAGGGCCCTTAAAAGAGAGATGCAAAAAGAAATTAAAAATGCTCACTTAAAAATTTGAGTTTCGGTTGTTTTCCTGCTGTCATAAATTTTCAAAAAAAAGTAATATTAATATTAATGGAGTTATTTAAAAAAATTAATCGTCTTTTGCCTTTTCTACTTTTTACAACTCTTGCTTTCACTTACATATTTATTCTTGCCAAACCAATAGACCTTAGCATTACTGACATTGGTAGACACCTTATTAATGGTAGGGAGATCGTTTCACAAAACTGGCAAGTGCTATTCGAAAATACTTACTCATACACAATGCCAGAACAAAGATTTATTAACCACCACTGGCTCTCTGGTGTAGTTTTCTGGGTCTTTTATAGCATTAACGGGTTCTTCTCTCTTCATGTTTTCCATACCCTGATTTTAATAATATTTTTAATGCTTTTTTTCAATTTTTTAAAACTAAAAAGTTCCTGGAATATTAGCTTTGGTCTAACTTTATTGGCATTGGTATTCTTTGCCACCAGAACAGAGGTGAGGCCAGAAAGCTTTGGCTTGGTTTTAACAATGATCTATCTGACAATAACTCACTTTATAAAAAAGAAGAATGAATTGAAGTGGCCGACAATACTTTCGATTATCCTGCTTCAAATTCTTTGGGTAAATTTACACATATCTTTTGTTTTTGGTTTGTTTGTCTTTGGCTTATTTACTCTCTTGGAAGTAGGTATAACTCAATCTCTGAGCACCAAGGTTAGAAAAAATTTAGTTTTTCTAGTCGTCATTCTTGGATTATCTTCATTGCTCAATCCCAATACGATCCAAGGTGCCCTAAGTCCTTTCACGATTTTTCAAGACTATGGATATAAGGTATTTGAAAATCAAAACTTATGGTTTTTGAGAAACTTTTATAAAGGACCAATTATCCCCATGTATTATTTAGTTACTGCAGGAATCATTGGTTTGTTTTTTGCTTTTCCAAAAGTTCCAATCTTTGAAAAAACATTAGCCATTACTGGTATTTTCTTGGGCTGGACTGCTTTAAGAAACATTCCCCTATTCGTAATCTTTACCTTTCCATTCATATCAATGGCCACTAAAGAAATGGGAGTATTTTTAAAATCAAAAATATCGATAGAACAACCAAGATTAACAAAATTACTAGCAATGATAGTTCCACTAACATTGCTATGGCTGACGATTTCAAGTCATCCATTCTTTCAAAACAGAAAACCAGGATTTAATTTTGGATTAATCGACAATCAACAGGAAACGATTGGTTTTCTTAAAAACCTTCCAGCAGAATCAAAAATATTTAATAACTATGATGTTGGTAGTGCCTTGGTTTACTCACTCTATCCAGAGGAAAAAGTTTTTGTGGATAATAGGCCAGAAGCCTATTCATCATCATTTTTTCAAGATCTATATATTCCTTCTCAAAACAGCGAACAACTATGGGAAAAAGCTGCTGATAAATTTCAGTTCACCCATATCGTCTTTGGACACAGGGATATAACACCATGGGCTCAGACTTTTATTAAAAATAGGCTTAGGGATAATAGTTGGAAAATGATCTATATTGATGAATTTATCCTAATTTTTGCCAAAGATATTCCAGAGAATAAAGACCAAATAGATCGATATGCTATAGAAGTCCCCTTGTCTCGACTTAAGATTTAATTTACTATCAATGTACAGGTTTTCTGCCTCTTCTCTATTATTTGTATAAGTTTGAGAAGCAAAACCTAGAAGGAAAATAAATATGCCTAAAAAAATATTTTGGCCTGTTAGCTTAGTAATCATGGGACTCATCTTCCTTGCTTCGAACATGGGTTACTTACCAGCTAGATTTTGGAATCTTTGGCCAATCATTCTAATCGTAGTTGGATTAGGTGGATTGCTTACCTCAGATAGAGATGAGTGGATGGATGAACCAAAGAAAAAATCAAAGAGAAAAGTAGCTAAGAGAAAAGCTACTAAAAAAAGGAAATAAAGTTAATAAAAATAAAAAGAAGGGGAAAACTAACCCCTTCTTTTTTTAATAGAGGAATTTTAAATGGGAAAAGATTTTTTTCACATTGCAATAGATGGGCCTGTGGCAGCTGGTAAGGGAACCATATCTCGCTTAGTTTCAAAAAAATTAAAATTCCTATACGTTGATACTGGAGCCATGTACAGAATGACCGCATTCTTGGCTCACAATAATTCAATCCCCTATTCTAAAGAAAACAAGATCGTAGAACTAATTAAGCACTGCCATATGGAAATGAGAAATCCAAATAAAGATGAGCAGGATGGAAGGCTGACCACTGTTTTCTTAAATGAAGAAGATGTCTCTTGGAAAATAAGGACTAAGGAAATTGGTCAGGGTGCATCCAAGGTAGCCATCCTTGCAGAAGTAAGAAAAGTTTTAGTCAAAAAGCAAAAAATAATTGCTGAAAATAAAAATGTGATCATGGAAGGTAGAGATATTACTCATAAAGTTCTGCCTGAAGCTGATCTTAAAATATATTTAACTGCCAAAACAGAAGAAAGAGCAAAAAGAAGGCTTCTCCAATTCCAACAAAAGGGATTTGGTACTTCACTAGAAGAAGTTATTGATAGCGTGAAACGCAGAGACAAAAGAGATATGAGTAGGGTCACTGACCCACTAAAAATAGTCCCTGATGCATGGGTAATAGACACCTCTGATCTCTCTATTGAAGAAGTAGTTGATCTAATTGTTGAAAAAGTAAACAAAATGCGCTCAAAATGAAAAAAAACACTGAAGAAATAAAAGATATACAAAAAGATACTATAAAAACAGAGGAAAAGATTCTCAAAAAGAAAAAAGAGAGAGAATCAAAAAAAACCAAAGAAGAAACCTCCGCTCAAGAAAAATTAATTGCTCCAATCATCATGGTGCTTACTGTTTTAATTTCTTATCTGATTTTTCTTTTTAAAAGTTAGCGCTCAATAAACCCACCCCCACCCAGTTTTTCTCTTTCGATTCTTTCCTCTGGAGAAAGAAAGTAATTTGCATTGCAATAATTCTTGGGTTCTTCTCCTTTTACAAAAATTTCTTTTGCAATAACAGGGCACTCATTGCATGGCAATGTTCCCGATGTTTTACAAATTGATAGTTCTATTAAGTTTTCTGGTATTTGAAACTCATGTGGATTTTCATCGTCTAGCATCAACCTAATTACTTTATTCCAGATTGGCGAAGCCCCAGTAATTCCTGATGCAACATTGCTCATAGGAGTATTGTCATTATTTCCCACCCACACAGCTACTAACTTGTCTGTTGTATAACCAACAGTCCAGTTGTCTCTCAAACTATTCGTTGTTCCTGTTTTTACAGCCACTTCTTGGTTTGGAATATTTAATACAGAGTAGGGACCGAAAGCTGGTGTTCTAGCTGCATTATCAGATAAGATATCGCTAATTAAGTATGCAGTCTCAGATTTAAAAACTTCTCTTTTAAGACATTGGTCTTGATCAAATGCGCAGTCATTTTCATACCAGGTTTTGCCATCACTGGTGTGAATTTCTAAAAGAGGGTTTAGTTCAACTAAACTTCCCCCATTAGCAAAACTTCCATACACCTGTGACAAATCATACATGGTAACTTCTCCTCCACCCAAGGTTAAAGAAAGCCCAAACCTACTTCTATCTTTCCAGGTTGTAATGCCAGCTTTTTCTGCAACATCTATTAAATTATTAACTCCAATCTCAGCCAAAGTTTTAACAGCTGGAATATTATATGAAGAAGCAAGTGACTCCCTAAGAGTTACTCTGCCATGAAATCTACCATCATAGTTTTGAGGAGCATATGGAGGACTACCAACAGACTGGTAAATGACTGGAGAGTCATCGATAATGCTGGCTGGAGTTTTTCCATTCTCCAAGGCAACTGCATAAGTTAGGGGTTTGATAGAAGAGCCTGGTTGTCTTGGACGAAGAACAACATTTACCTGGCCATCTTCTGAAAAATCAAAGTAGTTCTTAGAGCCAACCATAGCTAAAATCTCACCAGTTTGAGGGTGGGTCACCAATGCAGCTCCATTGCCAACATTAAGTGGCTTCAGTCTATCTAGCTCATGCTCTAAAATATCTTCAACTTCTTTCTGTAAATCCAGATCAAGAGTTGTTCTCACTTCAAAGCCAGCTGTTTGTAAAACATCTTCTCCATATTTTTCTGCCAAAAGTTTTTTTACATACATTACAAAGTGTGGAGCTTCGATATCTATCTTATCCTCAGCAAAAACAATGTCCATTTTTTTAGCCTCACTAAACTGTTGCTCTGAAATATATCCATCTTCCAACATTCTTCTTAAAACTTCTTCTTGTCTAGAAAAGGCTAGTTCTGGATTTGAACCAAAAGGAGAATAAACAGATGGCGCTGCAGGTAGGCCAGCAAGCAAGGCTGCTTCGGCTAAAGTTAGATCTCTAGCTGATTTATTAAAATATCTCCAAGCCGCTTCTTCTGCTCCATAAGTAGAACCACCATAAGGAACTTGATTCAGATACATCTCTAGAATTTCATCCTTATTGTAAACACCCTCGGTAACTATGGATAAAATTAACTCCCTAATTTTTCTTTGGATGGTTCTTTCTGGAGAAAGGAGTCTGTTTTTTACTAACTGCTGAGTGATGGTTGATCCACCTTGCTGGATTGTTTCTTCTTTAGAATTGGCAAGTACTGCCCTAGTAATTCCTGTTAAAGAAAATCCATGATGGCTATAAAAATCCTTATCTTCTATTGCAATGGTTGCTTGAATTAAATGTGGAGAAACAGATGAAAGTGGAATTAGAGTTCTATTTTCATCCTCATAGATGCGGAATAAAACCCTACCATTCCTATCTAAGATTCTTGTTGTTTGAAGAGGCTTCTTTTGAGTTAAATCTAAGACAGAAGGTAATCCTTTAAAAACATAGTCATAAGAGAACCAAGAAATAAAGATTATTAAGACTGTAAAAAACAAAGAAAATAAATTATTCCAAGCTGCTCTCGAAAATCTAATATTAAAAAATCTTAAATATTTCTTTTTTGTTTTTCTTGGTCGTCCTGGTTTTTTAAGAACACCAAAAAAAATTAAAATCCTTTTTTTGAAAAAATAATATTTTTCTGAAAAAAACTTTTTATAATTAATTATTTTTTTGGAAATTGATTTTTTATTTAAAAAAAACCTTTGAACAACCTTGGCTGTTTTTCTTGGTCGACCTCTTTTTTTATAAAAGCCAACTTTTCTTAAAACCCTATAACCACGATCGTAAGCCTGGTCTAAATATTTATTCCAGTTTTTGTTTGTTTTTTTAAAAAAAACAGAAACATTTTTTCTTAGATGAAAGAAAAAAGATTTTCTTGGTCGTCCCCGTTTTTTGTAAGCCATGTTAGGCGCGATTATAAGAGTGAAGCAAAAACAAAACAAGACCACTATTCAAAAAAATCTCCCCGCTTTTAACGGGGAGAGAAATTTAAAAAATATTTTATTTTATTTATATTGGACAAGCTCCACTGTCACATTTTAAACTTTCCAAATCTATATCTTCCAGTAATCCACCATCATCACTTATTTCACGAATAACTTTCATGAATTCATTAATGTTGATTGCTTCTTCTGGTTGATATTCATAAGCAGTTGCATCGATTTTTGGCATCACACTACAAGTTCTTACCTGTGGCTGATATTTTGTTACCATTGCTTTAAATTTTTTGAAACTTACTTTTTCAGGATTATATTTAAGAGTATATGAAACTTGATTTCCAAGATCTGGCTCTAATGGCTTTCCATCTTCATCAATACCTCTAATCCAATATTTTTCCAATAACATTAACCACTTATATTGTTCTTCTGGAGTTGCTTCAGCAGCAGTTACTAATTCTCCATTCATGCCCAATCTACAGATCTCTGGTTGAGTTGGAAAACCGATTACCGTTGTTCCTGGATAACTCTTTAGCTCTCTAAATGGGTAACCCAATTTTTTGTATTTTTTTACTAAAGGATCATCTTCTCTAAACTGAACCCAACGAATATATTCACGCATCGCTGGCAAGTGAGCTCCTTCAGACAAGCCAAATAATTTTGAAGTAGTTCCAGCTGGTTTAATTGTTGTATTTGTATGAGGTAAATTAACTCCAAGTTTTTTGGAATATTTTTCAGCCTCATCAACGACAGCTCTCTTAAACCTGGCAAGAGTTAACCAAAAATCTTTAGATTTCTTTTCATCAACTAAGTCTCTAAAACTAAATCCAAATGCATTCCATGCATATTCATGAATACCAGTCATACCAACACCAATTCTATTGGTTCTTTTAACTTCTCTGGTATAAAGAGAATCCATGGTATTTACACGAATTAAAGCCCTTGTAGCAACTCTAAAAGATTCCTCTGCAGACTCAATATCTGGAGCGTGATAAGGAACAACATCGGCAATAACACAATATCCGCCAAGCATGTTAAGAGTGATCTCTCCACAAGGATTTGGAATCTGAGTGTAATATTTTGCAGCAGCTTTTCTGGCAACTTTGGCTAACAATTTTTTAGTTTTGGTTGCTGGTTTATATTTCTTACTATCAGCATATTTACCATCAACATAGCCATTAAAGCCTTTGTCGTTTTGAACATATTTATGCTGATTAACAAATCCCGGCTCTCCTGTTTTATCAAAATATGCTGCTTTTAAAATCGACTCTAATACTTTTTTAGAGTGCTTAGTTTTTTGTTTCCAAAACTTATCATCAACAGCAACGCTATTATTAGCTGACCACAAAAAACCACCTTTTTTAATAGAAATAAAATCAAATATTCCAGAATCAGTCCAGGTTTTCACAGCTATTCTGGCTGCTCTTCTTGCTCCTCCAACCAAAACACACTCTGAAAGATAGTGATCTACAAAAACAGTTTGTCTCCATGGATCCATGCCAGAATTTTTGACTGTAGCAACTTTTTGGATTGCTTTCATCAATGGTCTTGGACCAGAAGCTGGCCTGTTTTGCATTCCTTTAATCTTTGATCCCTTTGGACGAACTTTAGAGAAATCAATAATTAAAAGATTGTCTTTGTGCTTTTTCTCAAAAGCCATGGTCTCTATTTTTTCAACTGCTTGAGCCCATCCTTCTCTTGTGTCAGGAACCTCATACCAAAAAACCTTACCATATTTGTGCTTAGCATCGCGAACACTCTCATCTTCTCCCCAAATAAAATCTGGGTGACTTTCATCTAGAACACAACGAACGATAGGCATTTGATCCCAATCAACAACCATAAGGTCATCATCGTACGATCTTCCAACACCAGATCCATTGAGCAGTAAATAGAATAATAAAAATGAGCTAGAGGCAGTACTACAATTAGTAAAAACCTCCATGTTTCTACCAGATTGAGTTTCATCACCATGTTGCAAATGACGACCACTCATTAAAAGAGAAGCATTAGCAATATGCTTTCTCATTAATTCATATTCTGCTTCTCTGTGTTTCTTGCCCTTAATTAAAGATGTATTTCCAGTAGCAACTCTTTTTGCAACGTCTGCCCATACTTCTAATTTGTCTTTTTCATCGGTTCTTAAAATAGTACGTCTAGCAACAGCTTCACCCAACCCCTTGGTCAACTTTCTGTCCATGAATTTCATTTTTTTCTTTGGTAGTTTATTTACTACAGGTCGGGTCATCCCTTCCTTTCCGTTGGTGTTATTTTTCTAACTTTATAATTTCTTCTTTAAAGTCTTTTAGACTATCAAAATCTCTATAAACAGTGGCAAAAAGCAAGTATGCCAAGGGATCTAATTTTTTTAATCTATTGATCACTAGATTTCCTATCTCCCAGCTTTTAATCTCAGCAAGATTTTTATCTCTTATCTTAGATTCAACCTCACTAATCAAGGTTTCTATCTCTGCTATAGAGACTGGTCTCTTCCAAGTAGCTTTTATTAAGCCACGCTTTATTTTCTCCCTGCTAAAGAATTCTTTTGAACCATCTTTTTTGATGACCTTCAAATCAATTCCTTCAGCTCTTTCGTAAGTCGTAAAGCGACGATTGCAGTTATCACATTCTCTTCTTCTGCGAGTTGCCTCTCCACCCTCGGCGTCTCTTGAGTCAATAACTGCTAAACTACTATCTTTACAAAATGGACATAACATATTTTTTTCCTCCCATACCACAACATGTTGTGGTTTAGACAAAAATTCTGCACAACTAGTTGTACAGAGAGTTTTGCAGGGTATAAAGAATCTCACATTTAATTGGCAATAGTCAATAGATAAAAAGTGATCGGAAATAATCAATCAAGTAAGCTTTGAGCAAAAGATTCTTGCTCTTGAAGAAGGGTCTCTAACTCGCATTGTTGAGTGTCTGTAAAACTATCCTTTAAGGAAGCTACTTGTTCTCTAAATTGTGCTGCCTGAAAAAAAGCTTTTTCTTTCTCTGATGGAGAAAGATCCTTAGCCTCTATCAAACCTAGGTTTTGATACTTACAAGCCTTGGTGAGGGTGGAAAAAGAAAGAGACTGATAGCCTCTTTTTAACAACTCTTTGGTAGAGTCTAGTCTTTGCCAACCATAAGAAATATTTATTTGAGATTTCTGGTCTTCTGCCGCTAAAGAAAGCTTGGCCTTATCAAGGACCATAAACAGAGGATAAAAAAGGTGATCTGGAAGAACTTCTTTTTTTAAATACATTTTCTTTTCTGCTAATTGTAGGGATTTTCCCTGAGAAAAAATCTTGTTTGCAGACATGAAAGAAAGAAAAACAATGAACAGTCCAACAAAAAGGAAAATAAACTTAGGGAATGATTTGATTGCAAATTGCATAGTTATTGTAAAAAAAGGAAATTATATAGCTTTAAAGCTAAAAGTGAAGTAACAAGACCATTCCCCAGAGGGCATGGGAGATAACAAGGGTATATCCGTTTTCTTCAACATAAAAAAGTAGAGCCTGGCCTAAAGCAAAAAGACCTAGTAAGAAAACTTGATAAAAGATAGCAGGACCCTGAAAACGAAGAATAGTATTTGGCAAATGAAAAACCAAGAAAATACCAGCTACAAATAAAACTTGTTTCATTAGAGTCCACTTTGGAAATTTAACTTGAGTAGCCAAAAACACAAAACTGAAAAAGAATAGGGTTTCCCAAAAACCAGTCATCATTGCCCAAAAGAACTCATACCAAAAAATACCAGATTCAAATGGCATGGCTGGAATAACAACCCCTCTTTGCCAAACAGCCAACAAAGTAGCTAGGAATCCATAAAGGCCTCCAACAGCAATGCCCATCATCATTCCTCTCTTTGCTTTATATGAAGCAAAAGTTTCTGAGATGTTTTTTTGACCACTAACTAAAATGTATAGCCAAACTGGCAAACCAAAAAAGATTGCTTTACCTATTGTTTCATCAAACCAAACTGGGAATTCAAAAAGACCTCTATATAAAAACCAAAAAATAAAACTCAAGAACAATAAAGGAATAAAAGCCACCGGCGAAACGCGTGGTTTTTTCTTCAATCGGCTATTTTTCCTTTTTCTTGAGGGCATTCAAGACCTTACGTAATGTTTGTTCCTTATTCAAAGAATAAGTATCTATGACTACATCGTATAGATCTGGTCTCCAAAAATCAATTGGATCCTTCTCCTTAACCTTGCCTGTATCAACGATCCATTTTTTCCATTCTTTTGCATACATATTTGACCATTTTTGCAGATTCTCTTTATATCTTTGGGAGATATTGTGTTTTGCTTTATCCACAGTCACGGCATCTCTGTTGACTATCCTGTCAATCTTAACGGCATCTTCACTACAAATTAATAATATTTTTAATGTTCCTTTGACTCCTTGGGCCATAAATCCTGATAGCCAAGATTCAATAATCCATCTATTTTGAGTTTCTAGTTTTTCACGAATACCCATATCAACTTTGCGATCAAAATCCTCTCCGTAGGCCATTGATGAGTGATGAAGTTTTAGTTTTGAATCAAATAGATTATTTTCTGCAGCATAAATGCGCATAAACTCTCCACCACTAAAGCCACTCCACTTGTCAAATTTAAGAGCATCCTTAAGCATGGCTAGTAAAGTTGTTGAGCCTGCTCCCGGTAAACCAGAAATTGTAATATTTTTATAAGCAAATGAATGTTGTGTGTCCATAACTTCTTTCTATTGGTTATATATAGCGCAAGATTGAGCCATCTCCATTGTTTCTGTAATTTGTAATACTTTCTTTTCTGCTTCAGCAAGCGAGAATAGTGTGTGTTCTTCAGGGAAAGAATGAACAATTCTGTTTCTACATTCAAGCCAAGTATTCCATAAAGCATCACCAACATCTTTTCCACAAGATTCAACAATATCATCATATAACCACCAATGATCCCGCTGATTTTTTCTTACATCAGGGTTTAGGGCTCTACCAATGCGAAAGCGCTTGCTTTTATATAAGCTAAAATCTATTAATCCAGAATCTAATAAATATTTTTTAATAAATGCCTCATAAACTTTAGCCATTAAAAAAATGATAAAAGAATAATCTTCTAATTCGCCAAGGTCTTTTTGTTTTTCAAGGAGTTTAATAGCCGTCCTAACTATAGCTTGATGATCTGGTTCTAAGTATTTAAACCAGTTGCTAGAAATGAAATCTTGCCAATTCATAGGTTTATAAGCCATAATTCACTATTATTCTTAATCTAATAAATTAAGATACAAAGACTATAACATAAGACTATACTTAAATTCCTCTAAAAAAACTTATCATGAAGAAAAATAAAAATAAAAAACCAAGTCTACAAGATGTGGCTAAACAGACCCTAGTTGGTAAAAAAGCTACAAATAAAAAAAAGCTGACTAAAAAACAAGCTTCAAGTAAATGGCAAAAAATAGCATTTGATCCAATCTTTAAATATGTTGTTGGAGGAGTTTTAGCTGTTGGATTAGCTTTGTTCGCATTTTTTGTAAAAGATCTGCCATCTCCTAAAAATCTAACTTCTCAAGAAAACTTCTCTGTAAGTACCCAAATATTTGATCGTAATGGAAAACTACTTTATGAGATTTATGCTGATGAAAATAGAATTCCTATTAACATCGAGGATCTTCCAGATCATGTTCTTCAGGCAACCATCGCTATAGAAGATAAAAACTTTTATAAACATCTCGGATTTGACATTGGAGGCATTATTAGAGCAGCTAAAAATAATATTGATAGCGATAACGTATCTGGAGGATCAACAATCACACAACAACTAGTTAAAAATGCTCTACTCACTCCAGAAAAATCAATTCAAAGAAAAATTAAAGAAGCCACTCTTTCGGTAATGACTGAAATCATCTACTCAAAACAAGAAATTTTAGAAATGTATCTTAACTACATATCTTATGGAGGGACAGCTGTTGGAATAGAGTCTGCATCAAAGAAATATTTTGATAAAAGTGCTAAAGACCTATCTCTAGCAGAAGCTGCTGTTCTGGCTGGTTTGCCTCAGGCTCCAAGTCTTTACTCTCCCTTTGGTTCAAATCCAGAAAGAGCAAAAAATAGACAAGCAGAGGTTTTAAGAAGAATGGCTGAAGAAGGATTTATTAGTCCGCTAGAAGCAGAAAATGCTAAATCAGAAACTCTTGTATTTGCTCTAAGTAGAACAGATATTAGGGCACCGCATTTTGTCTTCTATGTTCGTGATCTTCTTTATGAAGAATATGGAGAGGATGTGGTTGAAAAAGGTGGCTTAAGAGTTACCACCACCTTGGATATAGACCTTCAGGAAGCAGCCCAAGCATCCTTGTCTGCTGAGATAGATAGTCTACAAAGATTGAGGGTTGGCAATGGTGCTGCCATGGTTACCAAGCCAAATACTGGAGAAATACTAGCCATGATTGGTTCAAAAAATTATTTTAATGCAGAAGATGATGGTCAAGTAAATGTAGCCCTAGCATATAGACAACCAGGATCATCAATTAAACCTCTTGTTTATGCAACTGCTTTCCAAGAAAAATCTTTAAATCCTGGAACACTTTTACTTGATATTCCAACTTGTTTTAAAATGCCAAACCAAGCAGATTATTGTCCAAAAAACTACACAGGAGACTTTAAAGGACCGATCTCTGTTCGACAATCACTTGGAAACTCCCTTAATATTCCTGCTGTTAAAACTATTAGTACGATCGACGTTCCAACCTTCATGAGCAGAGCTAAAAAAATGGGAATTACTGGCTGGGATGATGCTAGTAACTATGGACCTTCTATTGCCTTGGGAGGAGGAGAAGTAAGAATGTTTGATATGGCCCAATCATTTGGATCGCTTGCAAACCTAGGTATTAATGTTCCACTTAATCCAATACTTAAAATAGAAAACTATAAAAGCGAAGTTCTCAAAGAGTTTGATGTTAATGAAACCACAGAAGATCTTAAGTCTATGCAGGAAGATGAATATTCAATTAGACAAGGAGAGTTAGAAAGAGCCATGGATGCTGGGCCAGCCTATTTAGTCAGTCATATTATGCAAGATAATACTGCTAGAGTTTTGGCTTTTGGCTCCAACTCTCAATTAGTTATCCGTGGACAAGTGGTTAGTGCCAAAACAGGAACAACCAATGACCTTAAGGATAACTGGACAATAGGATTTACTCCAGAGTTTTTGACCGTTAGCTGGGTGGGTAATAATGATAATACATCTATGAGTTATGTTGCTTCCGGTGTTACCGGTGCTGCTCCAATATTTAATGACATTATGAGTTATGTGTTGAGAAACCAAGAGCCTCTCTGGCAAGAAAAGCCAGAAAGTGTAATCAAGGGACCGATTTGTGCTTCTGGATTTCCGCCAGAGCTAAGTGAAGAATCTTGTTCAGTAATTGGTGAAGAGTATTACTGGAAAGAAAGCAGCCCATCCATGTCTTCAAAGATAGAAAAAGAAGTGTGGATAAAACCAGAGACAGGACTTCCTCCAGAATATGGTGAAGAGGCAGAGGGACTCATTTTAGAAAGACATGCTATTTATCAAGACCCAGTTACAGAGCTTTATTGTGGAGATTGCAACAGAGCTGTAGATGAAGAAGGAAAAGTAATCTACGAAAAGCACTACGTTGAGCAACGATAATTTTTGTCATAATTTGATATACTTATTAATGTGAGAAAAATTATTAATGGGATTCTATTCATCAGCTTTTTATCTCTAATTATTATTTGGCTATTTGCTGACCTTCCTCTTTTTTCTCCTCTTGCTGAAAAAAGTGATAGTTTTTTAAAAAGACAAAACCAAGTTAATAAAAAAATATATGGTTTCCTACCTTTCTGGAATTTGGATGACTTTGTTTTTCAAGAAGAGCTAACCGATATTGCATATTTTTCCCTTACTATCAATGAAGATGGTAGTTTAAAAACTAATGATGGAGAAAATCTTGATCCTGGTTTTTTTAGACTTCAATCAGATGAGTTTTCAAATATTCAAAATCAAATGCTTAGTAAACAAAAAAAGACTCATATTGTTTTATCTTTATTTGAAAATAAAAAAATAGAAAACTTCTTAGATTCTAGCGAATCAACCGATAAGTTTTTCCAGTCGATAGATTCCGTTTTGCTTGCCTATCCATTTTCAGGAATAAATCTAGATGTTGAGTATACTGGCGAAGCAAATCAAGAATTAAGAGATAAGTACACCTCATTTATTAAAAAACTATCACAACATATTCAAGCAAGATATAAAAACAAAATTGAGCTAAGTATAGATACTTATGCTGCAGCTGCTAGCAAAAAAATGATCTGGGATATCAACAATCTTCACCCACATGTGGACTACATAGTTGTGATGGCCTATGACTTTCATAGAACGTCTTCTACTCAATCTGGACCAGTGGCTCCTTTATTTAAAAAAGAAAATAGTTGGAAAGAAAGCATTCACTCCTATCTTGCTGATTTTGCAAAAAAAGTCCCTACTCATAAAATATTACTAGGCATCCCTTTTTATGGATATGAGTGGCAAACAACAACTAGAGAACCCGAGGCATTTACTTTTCCCAAATCAGGAGCAACTGCTAGTTATAAAAGAGTTCAAGAACTATTAAAGAACAAAGAAGAACTTCAAATAGAAGAAGGGTGGGATGAAGACGCTTTAGCTCCATATCTCACCTATGTTAAAGATGAGGAATTCTTTACTATTTACTATGAAAATGCCAAGTCTATTAAATATAAGCTTGAATATGTTAATCAACTAGATCTTGGGGGAATTGCTATTTGGTCTTTGGGATACGAGGGAAACTCTAGAGAGATTTGGGATGCTATCCAACAGACTCTGCTTCATGAGCCAACCACCAACTCCACAAACCAGTAAACATAAAGAATAAGCCTCCAATAATTAAGGCCAATGTATTTCCAACAGAACCCGCTGTATAGGTTCCGCTATCTGTAGAAACAATTGCTGATCTTGTTGATGGTTCTGCAGTAACTGATGCCACAGGAGTAGTTGGTTCTGGAGTAACTTCTACTGGAAAAGGATTTCCCGATCCAAATGGAGATGTATTATCTGCAAATGCATCGGCTGCCTGAACAATAAACGATTGAGTCTTAGACATTGTTGTTCCAGTGGTTGGATCAACATAACTATAGGTAACAGTATGATCTCCTGGTTCTAAGAATTTTTGAAGCTCAATAACATTAAGAGTAAAATCTCCATCACTATCAGCTGTTACTGTTTGCAAAATCTCAGCATCAGAGTGAACTTCTATGGAAACCTCAACGTTTGGAGCTGCCCTGCCCTTGATAACTGGTTGAGAAACCATAACTGGTTTATCTGACTCAGAAACTACTGATAGATCCAAAACCTCTTCAGCTAAAGCAGTTATTGTTTCAGTTGAAGTTTGATCGATGACCTCTGATGCAGAGTCACTTCCAGAATCGATTTCTTCTTCTAAATCAATGAAGTCTGTCAATGAACCAACTGGGGCTGATAATTCTAAATCACTAATATCTAAAACATTTTCCTCAGGAACTGATGTTTCTTCTACTGGAATGCTAATAGAATCTTGAGCCTGTGGAGTCTGTCCAAGAGTAATTTCAGGAACCGGTTGAGAAGAACCAACTTGATTGGAGAAACTAGAAACCTTAGTTGGCTCTACCCCTTGAGCAATGATGTTTACTAAATCAGTATCAGCAAACTCCATATATCCCGTGCCATCGCTTTTTCTAGCATTTGAGAGTGCTAAGGCCCAACTTCCAGAAGATTTTACAAGTGAAGACATTTCACCAACTCCTGGAGAAGAAACAAACACTACGCTTCCCTCGGCTGGGGCTCCAGCCTCAGTAGTAATAGTTCCATAAATAGTCTTATTGGTTGGAGGAGCTCCTGTTGAAGTACTCAAAGTCTTCACTGAAAAGGGAGTTCCTTCATCATCAAAACCAGATCCAGATGCAGTGCCTAGTACATAACTATAATTCGTATTTGGTGTTAAGCCCCGAACTGTGATGTGGTGTAAGCGATAATTGCCTATTGATCCAGACAATTGATCTCTATCATCGGTTGCCTGAGTTTTCATTGAAGTAGTAGTTGTTCCATATTTTAAAAAGCCATTAGTGCTTTCATCTGTATAAAAAACAGCTGTAAAAGATTTATCAGTCAAATTTGTAACCTTAACATTCTTAGGTGTTGTCTGAGGTGTAGCTCTAGGAGCAAAAACTCCAGTACCTTCTCCAAACATCATTAAGCCAGCTACTAAAGAGATTATTAGAACTCCAAGACCAAGAAGAGTTGGAATCTGCTTCTTTGACATTGGTGTTTTGGTTTTTACGGCAGGTTTTTGCATATACAGAATAGAAGCATTACAACACTCCTGTTAATACTCTAGATAAAATAATGGAAAATCACAAGGCGAAGAAAACATGAAACTTGCTTAATTTTTAGTCAAGAAAAAACTTATTCTTCTATTTCCAGAATAATATCGTCTATTTTATCTATTTCCTGGGCTTCTTCGGATGATACTTCAACCTCGTTTTCAGCACTTGGTAAGCCATCCTTAACATCTATCTTCTTTATCTCCCCTCCATCCTGATAAAGAATGTAAATCGGGAAATCCAATAACTCATAATCAGTAAATTTCTTCTTTTGCTCTAGTTTCTCTAGTGTTGCCACATCAATATTTGGTGTTAAAGGAGAAGATAATTTCTTTTGTTCTGGAGTAATTCCAAGTTTTTGTTGAGAAGAAAAAAGACCAATTCCAATCCAAAAAATAACAATCACAAAGAAAAACATTAAAATAACCAATAGCTCTTTTCTTTGTTTGAGTTTTTTTATCTGATCTTGTAATTGATTTCCTACTGCCATTTATTCCTTTTCTCCAAAATATGGAGCTGAAATTAAAATAGTTGCCTCTAAAGACCTCTGTCCCCTATTATCATCTGTTGAAAAAGTAATTCTCTCCATTACAAAACTTCTTCTATTGTTTCTCAAGCCCTCAACAAAACTACGAATTGAAATATAAGGACCAACAACCGTCATTTGAATAGGCATTGGTTTTCTTTCTAATTGTGAAAGAGGAGTATCCTCTGGAGGATCATCTGGTATTTCCAATAAAGTCATGGTGTTGATAACTAATTCTTGGTCACTGGCAACCTTCTCTATTATTTTTAAGGTGTTTTTAACATTACTACCAGTTGGCAAAGATTCCTCAAGAACAAAGACTCTGTCCTTAATATTCAAATATTGAGCTTGAGCAGCACCAAGTGCAGCTACTTTTTGTGCCATTTGTGTGTCCAGTTTTCTCTTGTCTTCTATTTCCTTTACTAACTCAGACATTGTTAATAGTGTTGGTCTAATGGCAAACATGGCAAAAAAGATAACCACAGCGATGGATAAAAATAACTCGAAAGAAACAACCGCTATTGGATTGCTATAAAAAGTATCAAGAAGATTTGTGACCTGTTCTTTTCTGGTTGCTTTTTGTGCCATAACTACTTTTTAATTACCTTTTGTTTTACGATTTCTTCTGTTTGAGCTGTTAGTTGAAAAACAAAGCCAGAGTTTTTGTTACCCTCAGATTCAATGGTGCTTACGACAATATTATTAAAATCAGGAGAAATCTGTAAATTATTAATCAATACATTCAAAGATTTTTGAGATAAAACAGTTCCCTTTAAAGCAACTCTGTCTGGATAGATAACTAATTCTTCTAGCTCTATACCTGTTGGAATGACCTCTGCTAAAAGTGGAAAGGTATCTACAATATTTCCTTCTTGCTCTATCTGCTCATATTGAGAAAGTCTTTCTTGAATATCTCGAACCTCCTGCTCAAAATCTCCATAAGACTGAATAACTGATTCTTTTTGAAAAATCTCTCGATTAAGATCCGTAATTTGCCGATCAAGATAAAAACGAGTTACAAAACTCAAAACAACAATTAACTCTGTAAACATCACAATATATCGACCCGCAGACAGGGCCCACTTCAAGCTACGACCGATCATAGTCTCGAAAAATGGATCTTTAGGAACAAGGTTTATATTGATGGTTGCTGTTTTCTCAGTTGGCATAAGGGCAGAAATCTATAACCATTGTAAGCTGTTTATTGCTCCGCCACAAGAAAAACTTAGACTTCATTGCTATCAACACTGGAGCCAACCAATATTTCTTTGGAAATTGGAAGAACTTTTCTCCATTTATTAAACACAGAAAAAACTTTTGATAAATATCCTAGTTCTTTTACATCGAAAAGATAAGAGAAATAAATATAAACAAGCATACCGATTGTACCCGTGGATAAAGTTAGGGCTATTAACTCTAAAGTTCTTGAGGTGTCAAACACAACTTCGTCCAATATTCTAAAAGGAAGATATAGAAACACGGCCATTAAAAAGCTGGAAGTAATCATTTTTATTTGTGGCCACCAAAAAGAAGATGTAGTGAAACATTTTGCTTTTGGCTGTAAAAATATTAGGAATAAAATAAGTTCAAAATAAGCACTAATGGTTGTTGCCCAGGCTAAACCTAAAACTCCATAATCTGTTCTAAAAATAAAGAAGACACTTATTGAAAAGTAAACAACTACTGTTAAAAGAGTAATAACGAGAGGTGTTTTAGTATCTTTGAGAGCATAAAATGCTCTAACCAAAAGCTGAACCATTGCCTGAGCTGCTACAGAAATTGCTAATATTGCCACTACTTTTCCAGTTAAAACAGTTGTTTTCCAAGGGAAATTCTGAGCACCAAAAACCAAGCGGACAATTGGAATTCTCAAAATAAGAAGTAATACTGATGCGGGTAAAGCAAAAAATGAAATTTGATGTAGAGATTGAGTTACTAGAGAAGAAAATTTCTTTCTTTCTTCCTCTTCTGTTTCTTGAGAGAAGAATGGTAAAGAAGCCTGACTAATAGGTACGCCAAACAATCTAATCGGGATGGTCATTAGTCTAAGTCCTAGTTTAATAACTACAAAACTTAATCCACCAATTGTAGTAGCAAAAAATCCAAGGCCTAAATTCTGTAACTCAGAAACACTTAGAGCCATAACCCTAGGTGGCATCAGTCTAAATAGTCTTCTAACTGACCAGTCTTTAAAATCAATCACAAACTTGTGTTTAAATCCAAGTTTTTTAACAGAAGGCAATTGAACAAGCATGTGCAGGAAAGCACCTATAATCACACCTAATCCTGCCGAGTAAATACCAAACACATCCTTAAAAAGAAAAACTCCTAAAATAATTCCAATGTTATAAAAAACAGGTGCAACTGCTGAAACAATAAACCTCTTATACGACTGCAGCATTCCTGTTAAAAAGTTTGAGACTGCAAAAAATAGCTGACTAAACAACATCAATCTAGTTAAACCAACAGCTATGTTAACCTGCTCAGTAGTAAACTCTGAACCAGTTCTCCATCTAGTAAGCGGGTCTGCAAAAACAGCTACAACAACCGCAACAATAACAAAAACAAGAATAAGTAGATTCATTACAGATGAAGTGAATCTAAAGGCATGTTTTTCATCCTTTTTTCTCAAATCAGTAAAAAGTGGAATAAATGCAGCAGAAACTGCTCCTAAAACAATAAGTTGAAAAAGCATATCTGGAATTTGGAAAGCAATCTGAAATGCTTCGTAAGCTTGCTGCGAAGCTACTGAATCAAAAAATGAAGAGATTAATAATCTCTCTCTCAATAAACCAGCGACAGAAGAGGCAATATTAGCGATAGTAATAATAAATGCAGCAGAAAGAATAGAAGTCTGTTGCTTCTCCAGCCATTTAGTATTTTGATTAAAAAACTTAGAAATCTTTAAAAACATGCTCCTTAGATTATAGGGATTGTCTGAAGAAAAAAAAGAGCTTGAATTGAATTAATGCTTCTTGAGAAATATCCATTGCTAAAACTCGATATCACCTGTATAATTCTCGATCTATGCCAATCCTAAAAAATGCTAAAAAAGCCTTAAGAGTTAGTAAGAGAAAAACTGACCGCAATAAGGTAGCAAAATCAAAAACAAAAACAGCTATAGATAAGGTCAAAAAGAGTCCAACTATGGAACTTCTTTCTGGTGCTTACTCTGCAATCGATAAGGCTGCAAAGCGCAATCTTATGCATGCTAATAAAGCTGCTCGCCTAAAAAACCAACTTTCAAAATTGGTTAAACCAGGTAAAGTTGAAAAAAAAGTAGCTCCTAAAAAAGCAGCTAAAAAATCAACTCCTAAAAAAGCTTCCACTGCAAAGAAAAAAGTCACAAAAAAAGTAGCTAAAAAGTAAAATTTTTAGTTAAAATATTTGTGAGATTTTATGTTATCAATAAATTGGTAATATATTGATATATCAATTTATCAACCTAAGACAAAAAAGTATGGAAAAACAGCTTGCTCACATCAGAAACTTCTCGATCATTGCACACATAGATCATGGAAAAACGACTCTCACAGATGCTTTCTTAAAAGCCACTGGAACTATTTCTAAAACAGAAACGAGGGAGAGAATCATGGATTCTAATCCCATCGAACAAGAAAAGGGAGTAACCATTAAATTGGCTCCTGTGATGATGGATTATGAGCTTGATGGAAAAAAATATTACCTAAACTTAATTGATACCCCAGGACATGTTGATTTTGGATATGAGGTTAGTAGATCACTAGCAGCCTGTGAAGGAGCTCTATTATTAATAGATGCTACTCAGGGTGTTCAAGCCCAAACATTGGCTAATTACGAGAAAGCAAAAGCTCTAGGGCTAAAAATTATTCCTGTTATTAATAAGATTGATTTACCTTCTGCTGATGTCGACCAAGCTACTCTGGAAATAATGGAATTATTAGGAGTTGATGAGGGTGAAATATATAAAACATCTGCAAAAAACAATATTGGTATAGAAGAAGTTTTAGAAGCGATAGTTAAAGAAATCCCAGCACCAACTGGAGATATTGAAAAACCAACTAAAGCCATGGTTATTACTTCCCTATTCGATAGCCACCAAGGAGTAATTGCTTACCTAAGAGTTATTGATGGTGAATTAAATAAATCTCAAATGCATTTAGTTTCTACTGATACTTCTTTTCAAGCAGTAGAGTTGGGAATTTTCAAACCAATGAGAACTCAACAAGAAAAACTATTTGCTGGAGATGTCGGCTATGTAGCCACGGGCTTAAAAGACATATCTCTTGTAAAAGTTGGAGATACTCTCACTGTTCAAAAAGACAAAGAAAAAATATCGCCACTGCCAGGATATAAAGAACCAACACCAATGGTGTTTATGGAACTCTATCCAATAGATGCTGATGATTTTACAGCTCTAAAAGATGCCTTTGAAAAGCTTCAGCTCCATGATTCTGCATTACAAAGCAAACCAACTCACTCAACTGCCTTAGGTAATGGTCTTAGGGTTGGATTTTTGGGAATTTTCCATGCAGAGATAGTTAGAGAGCGTCTTACTAGAGAATTTGATCTGGACTTAATCGCCACTGCCCCATCTGTAAGCTATCAAATTACTAATAAACAAGACGAGAAATTAATCATCAACACTCCGGCAGAGTTTCCTGATCCAACATTTATTCAAACTATTGAAGAACCAATTGTTAAAGCCATGATTTTTGCTCCAGAAAAATATGTAGGCACTGTCTATAAATTGACTAGAGAAAAAAGAGGAGTTCTAACAAATACCATTGGATCCGGAACTAGGGTTAGATTGGAATACACTATTCCGCTAGCAGAATTAATAACTGATTTTCACGATATGCTTAAATCAGCTACATCTGGATTTGCCTCACTAGAATATAGTTTATCTGGTTATCAAAAAGTTGATGCTATTAAGGTAGATATTGTAATTAATGGAGAGCCAATCGAAGCTCTTAGTTTTGTTACTGTTAAAAATAGAGCCGAGAAAAAAGGTAGAGAGTTGGTTAAAAAACTCAAAGAAGTGGTGCCAAAACAAATGTTTGAGGTGCCTATTCAAGCTGCTATTGGTGGAAAAATAATTGCTAGAGAAACAATCAAAGCTTACAGAAAAGATGTTACAGCTAAACTATATGGAGGTGATGTTACTCGTAGAATGAAGCTCTTACGCAAACAAAGCAAAGGTAAGAAGAAGATGAAATCTATTGGTAAAGTTGAATTGAACCAAGAAACATTCTTGGCCGTTCTTAAAAATTAAAATATATTCATTTTGGAACAAAAACCCTGCACTATTAATGCGGGGCTATTTTTTATTTATTCTTTAGCTTTTATAAAGCAGGCTCATATTCCTTCATATAGATAATCTTTGCATTATCTTGAATTTCTTGAACCCATAATTGAATTTCTTGAGTTACTTTTGAAGAAAGAAGCTGTTCTTTGACTACTTCTCTTAAAGAGTTTAAATCAGATCCTTCTGGAAAAAACTCAGAGTTTTCTTCCATGTAAGCATCGATCTCTTCATCTGAGACCTCTATTCTGTCAGCAACAATCATTTCTGCACTCTTTTGCATAACGATATCTTCCACCAATAGATCTCTGGTCATGCCTTGCTCTTCTAAAGCTTGTTCTAGTGTCATCCCTTGTGCGGCAATTCTGTCCTCTATCTCTTTAATAGCAGCATCGATCTCTTCTTGTTCAACAACAATGCCTGCTTGTTTAATAGATTGTTTAACTAAATTTTCTGTAATTAAAGAATCAAGAATCTGTCTACCACCCTGTTCTTCCAATCTTTGAACTACTGACCATCTATAAATTGGCCTACCATTAACCATAGCGACGATAAATACATCCTTTAATAGATAGCCAACTCCTAAGAATAGAAGGATTGCTACAACCATAATCACATTTTTTTGGTTTGAGAAAAACTTCTTCACAGAATCAACATATGAAGTAGTCATCACTGGAGCTGAAGTTTTTTTAGTTGTTTTAACAACCTTTTTGGCTGTTTTTTTCTTTACAACTGCAGATTTTTTTGCCACAGTATTTTTCTTTGCTGCGACAGTTTTTTTTGTACGGGTTGGAGACTTTTTGGTCTTCTTTGTTGTTGTTTTAGACATCCTTTGAATGTACCAAACCTTCTTCAAAATGCCTAGACCTGATTTATCCTTTTACGATATACTATAATATACAATGCCTGAAATATTTAATTCTTCATACCAGGCGAAAAAGGATACTTCGGTGAATAAAAGTAAATCTGATTCCAAAAAGACATATAAAAAACGCAGGTCAGTTGATGAATATTCAGAGATAATGCGTCAAGAAAAAACAAAAAATAATTGTTTAGATCCATTTCTACCAAAACCATTTAAAATTGGTTTTGATTCACAGATGAACGATGAACAAATCATTTTAGTTTTAAGACAACATCCAATCACTCTGGCAAAAAAAATAATTGGTATTTTAATAGCCATTATTTTCCCTTTAATGTTTTCTTCATTTCCTTTTACAGACTTCTTTCCAAGTTCATATCAATTTGCAATGACATTGGGATGGTATACGCTAACTCTTGGATTTGCCCTGGAGACTTTTTTAGTTTGGTTCTTTAGTGTTTTTATCATTACAGATGAAAGAATTATTGATGTAGATTTTTTATCTCTTCTCTTTAAAGATATTTCTTCAGCAAAAATAGATGCTATACAAGATATTAGCTCAAAAACAGGCGGCGCTCTGGCAACAGTCGTTGATTACGGCACAGTTTATATTCAAACTGCTGGTGAAAGTACTGAAATTCAGTTTGAAAATGTTCCTCAACCTGCAAAGGTTGCGGCTGTATTAAATGAATTATTATTGGAAGAAGAAAAAGAAAAGCTTGAGGGGAGGGTTTCATAATGATTAACAATCTCACAAACACTGATTTAAACCTATCCCTATTAATGATATTCAAATTTTTGTTAATAGCACTCTCTGCTTTTTATCTAGTTTTTTCATTCATAGTTATTAGACAAATATCTATTATGAAAAAGACCCTCATTACTCCATTTTCAGGTAAAATTACCCTGCTTGGTTGGATTCATATGGGATTTGCAGTAACAGTACTACTTTCATTCTTGTTTTTGGTAAAACCATAACTACCCTACTCTTGATAAAGATCCTCAATTACACGATACTTATTCTATAAGTTTATCTAATAATGATCGAGTCAAAAAATACCCCACTAAGTTTTAAAGAAAAGAGAGAGAAATTTAAGTTTGCTAAACCATCTAAATTTAGCCCAAAAATAATTTTGGGGTTAGTTGGTCTTCTCGTCCTAATAATAGGTGGAGTTTCTGCTTCTTTTTTGGGAAATATGAATCAAGACTTAAGACAACAGGCAGATACCGGTGACTACAATACCACTATTGGAGCAGATGGAGGTTATGATCCAGAAACCGGAAGATTTGGCTGGAACTATGAAACTGGTAAAGCAGCTACACCAGATGATTGGACTAACACAGATATAGATATTGCTGGAACATATGTTCACTGCCAAGAAGGTGAGTGTAAAAGATATGTCGTTAATATTGATTCAACACAAAAAGCATTCCAAGAATATGTAAACAATGTTAATACTGGAAAACCAGCTGATTCAGAATGTATCCAAGAACTAAGTGGTGCCTGTGTTGCTTGGAAACCAAAACCAACTGTTGTCCCAAAACCAACCATTCCTCCAAAACCAGCTGCTACTGCAAAACCAACTGCTACAAAAACAACCACTGTTGAAAAAACAGAACCAAAGTGCAATGAATGCTATGACGGTAGATGTATTTCTTGGGATACAAGTGGCCCTAGACCTGGAAATAATGTCTGTAGCACAACCACTGGTACTGGAGGCGCAGATATTATTACCCAAGCTGATTACAATAAATGTATATCCGATGGAAATACTCCTGGAGAATGCAAAACAATTTTAGATAATATTGGAAAATTAGTTCCAACCACTAGACCAACTGCGGCTCCAACATCTGTCCCAAAAGCAGCTCCAAAAACACTTAATGATGATATTTATATAACTGAAAATGATTATATTAAGTGTATTGGTAATGGCAATACTCCAGGTGAATGCAGGACTGTTTTAGATAATATTGGAAAACTAGAGCCGACTGCGGCTCCAACATCTGTCCCAAAAGTACTAGATGATAATAAATATATAACTCAGAATGACTATACCAAGTGTATTGATAACGGCAATACACCGGGGGAATGTAGAACTGTATTAGATAACATTGGAAAACTAGAGCCGACTGCGGCTCCAAAAGTAATAGTAGAGATCAAAAAAACTGATGGGGATAAATGCACTCCTCTATTTGGTCAATGTGAAAACACATGTAAGTGGAGCTCAGAATTATTTGGCTTCTACTGTAAAGATGATGTAGAGAAAGAAGAAGAAACACCAAAAGAGGAAGAGGTGAAAACCAAAAAAACTGATGGGGATAAATGCACTCCTCTCTTGGGTCAATGTGAAAATACATGTGGGTGGAGCTCAGAATTAACTGGCTTTTATTGCGCAGATGAAGAGGAAAAAATAGAAGAACCAAAAGCTTCTCCATCGCCAGTTAAACCATCTCCTTCTCCAATTCCAACTGCCGTACCAACAATAGCCCCAAATCTTCCTGATTGGAACGAAGCATGTCAAGCAACTTGTCTTCCCGGATTAAAGTGTTCTTTTGGAAAATGTATTGATGATTGTTCATTTGAACCCTCAGATTCTTGTGAAAGACCTGGATTAACTTGTGAAAAAGGGGGCAATGTCGTAAGTTATGGGGAATTATATAGTTGTAAAGATGAGGGTTGGCAACAAATAAGTACAACTAAGTTTCAATTTGATGCATGGTGTTCCAATGAAGATAAAAGTCTTTATAGACAAGCTCTTTCAAAAGTGAAGCCTGGTTTACTTAGTAGAGAAGGAACAGTTGAAATAAACTGTAATCCTGCATTAGGTATAAAAAGTGAAGAAATATGCGCCCAATACAGATCTAACCTTGGGGATGATATATATATGCAATGTCAAAAAAATGGCTGTAATTGTGATGGAGATATTATTCATGAACTTGGTCATTACTGGGCAGACCAAATATCTGAACAAGAGGGATCAGCTCCTGCTGAAATAAGAAGTTTTAATGAAGCAATAGGATGTACTTATGAGGGAAAAGGAGAGTATTCTTTCAATAAAGAGAAGGCAGTAACTAGTTACGGAAATACAAATTGTGCAGAAGCATTCGCAGAATTAGTTGAAATTTATAATAGAGAAGATGGTCCTTGTTACTTAAAAATGAGTGGTTTCGATAAACAATTAGAGTGGATGGAAACAAGTCCAGATTCACCTTTCAAGGGAGATAAAAACGAATGCTAAAAATAAATAAAATTATTAAAACTATTTTATTAGTAATTTTAAACTTACTAGTGTTTTTCAACTCAAGTAAAAATATTATTGCCAATGATTTGTTTACAGAATTAAATAAACTTGAGATAGGCCAAGAGCTTCCAGAATATATAAAAAGCCAAGGGCTGGAAATCGAAGATTCTAACCAAGAAACCATATATCTGAAGTTTGAATCAGGGTCTAAGTCTTATCCTCACTTCATTGAAGTTGAAAAAACAAATAAAATTTTATACATAGAGCTAAAGATTCCAGAAGAACTACTGACTACTTATGTAGACTTGTTGTCGGAGTTAGGTGAACCAGAAAATACAAGTACACAATCTGAGGCCGGATTAACATTGGTTTCTTTTCCAAGTAAAGGAATTGGGTTCATTGTTGATGGAAAAGAGAAACTCCAAATGATTGTTAAGTATCCTAAAAAAGCAGTTGAGGATCTTATTAATAATGAAGGGATAGGATTTCAAGAAACTTCACAGCTATATTCAATGCCAGAAGAATTCTATGAGCCAAATCCAACTCTAGCGGCCATTCCAAAAGATGTTATTTATGAACAAACTTTAAATACAAATAAAATAGAAAGAACTAAAAATATCATTACTTTTTTAGTTACTCTTCTCTTATTCTCATCTGTAGTGTTTTTACTTCTATATTTAAAAAATAAAAAGAAGCCTAAAATTTTAACAGAAGAGATAATATCATCACCCAAAAGAGTAAATAGTCCACAAATTAAAAAACCAGACTTGGTATTAAAAATTAAAACACCTCAAGATCCTCAGTAGGCGCAAAAAAAGCGCTTTATTCTGGCCTCGACCTATCTTCGCATCCCAACGAGGGGAAACTATTGTCGGCGCTGAGGAGTTTCAAGACTCTGTTCGGGATGGGAAGAGTTGGTACCACCTCGCTCTGGAGACCAGAATAAAACGCTTTATTTTAATTTTAGAGTTGTACTCTAAAAGGTGAAGAGAATCTGTCATCTTACTAACAATTTGTCGCGAATTTCAAACAAGATTATGTAAATTTATATTACTAATTATGTTCAATGGACACTTAGTACAGTTAAGCTTAATCTGTTGCCAGACTTACACCTACTGCCTATCAACGTGGTGGTCTCCCACGGGTCTCATAGAGAAAACTAATCTTAGAATGGGCTTCCCGCTTAGATGCTTTCAGCGGTTATCCTTTAGGATGTAGCTACCCTGCGGTGCGCTTGACAGCGACAACAGGAACACTAGGGATCCTCTCACCCCGGTCCTCTCGTACTAGGGGCAAATTTCTTCAGTTTTCTAACGCTAACAGCGGATAGAGGCCGACCTGTCTCACGACGGTCTGAACCCAGCTCGCGTACCGCTTTAATAGGCGAACAGACTAACCCTTGGGACCTTCTTCAGCCCCAGGATGCGATGAGCCGACATCGAGGTAGCAAACCGCGCCGACGCTAGGAACGCTTAGGCGCGATGACTCTGTTATCCCCGGAGTAGCTTTTATTCGTTAAGCACTGAACCTTCCACAAAGTTCAAGTGGATCACTATAACCTGCTTTCGCAACTGCTCGGCCTGTATGCCTCACAGTAAAGCACCCATATGCTATTGCACGTACAGCCTGATTTCCATCCAGGCTAAGGGTACCATTGCGCGCTTGCGTTACTCTTTAGCAAGCAACCTCCCCAGTTAAACTACCTACCTGACAGGGTCCTTCCTCACGTTTGCAGTGAGGTTAAGTGAGATTTTGTGTATAAAACGAGCGGTATTACACTGGTGTTTCCAAACTAAATAAGGAAACTTCCGCCTATTCTAGACAATTCCATATACAAAATCAGTGCCAAGTTATAGTAAAGCTTCACGGGGTCTTTTTGTCCTGCTGCTAGTAGGCCGCATCTTCACGGCCATTTCAATTTCGCCGAGTAATAGTTCAAGACAGTATAGCGCTTGTTAAACCTTTCGTGCGGGTCGCCAATTAAGCGACAAGGAACTTCGCTACCTTAGAACAGTTATAGTTACTGCTGCCGTTCACCGGGGCTTCGATTGAAAGCCTCTTATCCGAAGACAAGAAACCCTCGCACATAACCTTCCGGCACCGGGCAGGCTTCAGCCCGTATACTTCCTCTTACGAGTTTGCACAGACCTGTGTTTTTGTTAAACAGTCAACGCTATGACATTTGCTGTGTCCTGTTTACCCGAGGGCAAACAGGAAGGGCATCTTTCGAGATTACGCCCAGCTGTTTTGCCGAATTCCTTAAACTACCTTCTCTCGCTCCCCTTGGTCTTCTCGACCTATCCACCTGTGTCGGTTATCGGTACGATTTAATATAAATCTCCCTGCGAAACTTTTCCGGGATAATGAAATCGGACATATCAAGAGTTACGAATAACTCAAGACCCATCACACTTCGAATAAACGCTTCAACGGATTTGCCAATTGAAACTGTCTCAGTGATTAGATTTGAAATTCACTTCCAAACATGTCTTATCCATCATCGTCCTTCCCCAGGTCAGATGATTTATACTATGGACTGGAATATTAACCAGTAATCCATCGGCTACCCTCGCCCTTAAGACGAGGCTTACCTTAGGGTCGCCTAACCCGCACACGACGAACGTGGGTGCGGAAACCTTGGATATTCGGGGTTGTGGATTCTCACCACAATTTCGCTACTCATGCCGGCATTCTCACTTCTGATCACTCCAGCCCCTCCTCGCGGGGGACCTTCACTGTACACAGAACGCTCCCTTACCACTCCTTACAATAAAGTAAAGAATCCTAAGCTTCGGTTGTATATTTTAGCCTCGTTAAATTTTCGACGCATGTACCCTACGGCTAGTGAGCTGTTACGCTTTCTTTAAAGGATGGCTGCTTCTGAGCCGACCTCCTAGTTGTCTTAGGATACAAACTTCCTTTCCCACTCAATATACATTAGAGACCTTAGCTGTAGGTCTGGATTGTTACCCTCTAGCTCTTGGAACTTAGCTCCCAAGTGCTGAGTGCCACGAAACACACATTAGTATTCGGAGTTTGACTAGATGCTGGAAATTTCTTCCCAGACACCCGATCAGTGCTCTACCCCTAATGCGCTTAACGTGACCCCATACTTAAATATGTTTCAGGGAGAACCAGCTATCTCCAGGTTCGATTGGCATATTACCCCCAACCACAACTCATCCGAGCATCTTGCAGCATACAACGGTTCGGGCCTCCTTTCTCCTTTCGGAGAAACTCACCCTGGTCATGGTTAGCTCACCTGGTTTCGGGTCATTCAACAACTACCAAAACGCCCTATTAAGGCTCGCTTTCACTATGGCTTCGATGCGGAACATCTTAACCTAAAAGCAGTTGTCAAATACTCGCCGGCTCATTCTTCAATAGGCACGACATCACACAACAAGTGTGCTTTGTCTGATTGTTAGCAAATAATTTCAGGAACTATTTCACGGGGTCTTCAACCCTTCTTTTCACCTTTCCCTCACGGTACTCGTTCACTATCGATCTTATCTAGTATTTAGCCTTGGAGTGTGGTCACCCCAGATTCAGAAGGGAGTTTGCCGTCTCCCAACCTACTCAGGAATCTTCTATGGTCTGTTTTCGTTTCAAATACACGACTCTCACGTTCTTCGGTTGCTTACTCCACAGCATTCTTTTACAAAACCAGAATCCAATATTAAAGACCCTACAACCCCCACTTAAAAAGTGGGTTTGGGCTGGTCCCTTTTCGCTCGTCGCTTACTCAGGGAATCTCTTACGTTTTCTTTTCCTCGGGGTACTTAGATATTTCAGTTCCCCCGGTATACCCCCCTTCATCATAAAGATGAAGAGCCATCATGATCTCTCATGACAAGGTTACCCTATTCGGACACCGCCGGATCACAGCTTTTTGCCAGCTCCCCGACGACTATCGCGGGCTTGGCGTCCTTCTTCGGCTAGATAAGTCTAGGCATCCATTATTTGCTTTAATTCACATAATTAGCGAAATTTGCATAATTTTTATTTTTTATAAATTCTCGACGAATTTATCTATTAGATGACATATCTCTTCACTTTTTAAAGAACAAACTAAATCAAGAAGCTTGCGCTTCTTGTTGTTCGCCCCGAGTATTTGGAGTTCTCCAAAACCCATGAACGAATAACAAAAAGCTCAAATTTTAAACTTTCTTAATTGTTAATCTCTTAACTTAAACCTGTGGACCCTAAGGGTCTCGAACCCTTGACCTCTACATTGCAAATGTAGCGCTCTAGCCAACTGAGCTAAGGGCCCTCTTAAAGATCGTGTTCCCACTAAGAAAGAGGGTTCATTCAATTTTTATTCACTTGTTTAAATCGGGTGAGGGATTCTATATTACTTTAAAAAGTAGTAAGAATGTCTATTTTCTGTTTTCCCGAACAGAGAACGATATTGTAAACAACAACAAAAGAATTTGCAATAGATAAAAAAACCGTCTACCTGGCTGGTAAAAGCTCTGGCTTTAGACCCATTTTTTCTAACATTTTCAAGTTCTTTTTAGCTGCTTTTTCGTCAATTTCGCCATCGATTTCATAAAAAAGAGGTAAGTCCTTTTTAGCAATCTTATTATAAAACTCTACTTGAAGTAAAATGGCCTCTTTTGCTACCTTTGGAGTAGTGGCATGAAGCCAATCTGCTGAGATTTTATAGCATCCTAGGTTATAAATCTGTTCTCCTCCACCTAGAGTAAAACAAATTTTATTTGCCACATGAACACCCTTTGGTCTAACCATGTGACCTTTAATATTATTCTTTAATTTCTTTGGATCGGAAAATGGAACAAAGCCAGCATAAGTTAAACCTTCTTTATCAGCTAATGCTTCTGCTTGTTGTTGCATTGATGCATCTGCTTGCTCCCAATCAGTAAGACCCATCTTTTCTTTAATCCAATCATTTTCTGCACAACCAACAATGTTGATTTGTGGACCAAAAATTTTTTTCAAAGCTATAACAGCTTTAGAAAATCCTGGTAATTCATAACCAGAACCAATGAATGCAAAGCGAACGCCTTCATTCATCTGAACACCCTCGTCACCACAGGTAATAACATATGATGCTGGTGGTTTTATTTCTACCTCTGTCATAAAAACTTTCTAAGAAAATCTAAAAAAATTAATTTCCAGAATCTTCTAAATGAGACATAGCTTGAATAGAAGCTAAATATTGATTCATATCATCTTCTACTTTTTCCCAATCTCCTTTTGCTTCACGAATCGCATTAAAAAGCAGATCCATATCAATTAAAAGTTGGTCATCGGTTACAATCATTCTTTGTTTTGCCATAGTCTTATTATACCATTCTCTAGAGAAAAAGTCGATTAAATCGGCTTTTTTCAAAAACTGGCCCATTATTTCAGGGCCAGTTTATAATTACTTTTCAATTAAGCTTTTTAAGCTTACTTGTAACCCATCGGAGCTTCTGTGAGCACAACGCTCAAGCTCATACGACGTTGTTCTGGGACAACATTCTCAACGTTTACAGTAACCTCTTCGCCAACAACTAATTCTTTTGCTGGATCAAGTTTGCTTGAATGAATTAACCCATCAACACCTGGTTCAACATTGACGAATACACCAAATGATTCAACCCTGGTAACTTTACCAGTAAAGGTTGTAGCAACAGCATATCTTTCACCAATGGTGATCCAAGGATCATCGATTAATTGTTTAATAGATAAATTAAGTTTATTGGTTTTTTCATCTATTCCTAAAACCTTAACTTTAATTCTGTCTCCAACTCCATGGTAATCCTTAGGATGATTAACTTTTTCCCAGCTAATTTCTGAGATATGAACTAATCCTTCGACATATCCAATATTTGCAGACTTTTCTTTATCTTCTGATTTTTCATCAACAGGAATCTCTACTGTAACAAAAAGACCAAAATGCATTACTCCAGAGACAACTCCTTCGTAAATCTTACCTGACTCTACTTTATCGAGAGCCTGATCTTTTTGAGCTAGTTCTTTAGCCTCACTGACGTGTCTTTCAGAGAAAATTAATCTATTCTTTTCACGATCAACTTCAATGACCTTAACTTGGAAGGTTTCTCCCTTTAGGTTATTGATTTTGCCAACAAAATCTCTACCAAACTGACTAGAAGGAACGAATCCTCTAACGCCGTTAACAACGACTATTAAGCCGCCACGATTGGTTTCAACTCCCTTAGCATCGAGTGCTTCTTCTTTTTCAAATGCACTTTCGAAATATTCCCATTTTGCGTCAGAAGCAGCACCTCTTAATGAGAGAACAACTTGACCGCGATCATTTTCTGAAGAAATAATTAAAGCTGAAACTTCATCTCCAACATTTAAGTCTTTAATGAACTCAACTGCAAAATCAAATTCTTTTTCAGCGACAACACCTTCTGTTTTGGCACCCAAATCAACAACTAAAGACTTTTTGTTTTTAGCCGTAATAGTACCTTTAAGTGAGTCTCCTTTTTGAGGAACAACTAATTCATATTCAACACCAGCTAATAATTCCTCCATTGTTTGAGGTTTTTTAGCAGTCTTTTTTTCCTTTGTGGTGGACTTGGTTTCCTCTTTTTTCTTGGAAACCTTTTTAGTTGCTGTGGTTGTTTTTTCTACTTTTTCTTGAGTAACTTCTTCAACCTTAGAAGTTTCCTCCTTTGTTTTTTTATCTTCTTGAGCTTTCTTTGTAGCCATACACGATAAATCCCCTTTCTTTTGGAATCTATGGAGTATATCATACTGATATTAATTTTTCACAAGGATTCCAGAGAGAACATGATTAAAATTCATTCTTACTACTTTTCTCAGAAAAAAAGATTATTCGATCTTCTACTCGGAGTACTTTTGACTATAGTTCTTTTTCCGTTGCTATTACTAATAAGCGTTGTTGTTGCCATCACTGCTGGATTCCCTATTATTTTTAAACAAAAAAGAACTGGAAAAGATGGAATTACCTTCACGATGTACAAATTTAGAACCATGAATAAAAATGCTGCTCTTTTGAAACACAAATATAAAAACATGAATGAAGCTCCTGCTCCTATGTTTAAAATTCACAATGATCCAAGATTTACCAGCACTGGTAAATTTCTTTCCAGAAGTGGTTTTGATGAACTCCCCCAACTTCTAAACATCGTTAGAGGAGAAATGAGTTTTATAGGGCCAAGACCCCTTCCTATTAAAGAAGCTAGTGGTTTACCAAAAAACTGGAGAGAGTTTAGAGAAAAAGTAAAGCCAGGAATTTTCTCAGACTGGTCGATTTCATGGGAAAGACACAAAAGCTTTAAAAAATGGAAAGGTCTGGAGGAATCAACTCTTAAAAAAGGCTCTCTTGGAAAAGATCTCTTCTATATATATGAAGTAATTTCTTCACAATTTTTGCTTTTTTTAAAAAGAAAAAAAACTAAAGATCAATAATTATTTTTCTCACTTCTCCATATCTGTAATAATTTAATGAATCTTCATTAATACTTCTAAGGCCATATTCACACTCAAAATTATCTTTGTTTACCTCCAAACAATCACTGAAAGCCTCTTTAGCTTCATCTCTTGAAGAAAGAGCCATGAGAATATATCCACGCTGAGCAGGCATCCAGTAAAGTCCAAAGGTCTTATCTTTTAAAAACTCAACAAAAAATAATAATTTTTCCGGATCTTCACCTTCAGCTAATACATCAATATATTCTTGCAATATTTTTTCCAACTCAACACTTTTTTCCTCAAAAAATACCTTATTAAAATACTCTTCATTAGCAAAAGAAAAACTCATTGTTTTATAAACTTCTTGAAAAATAGAAGTGAATTTTCTAACATCATTTCTAAAATTAATATTTGAAAAATCATCTTCAACAAGCATTGCGCTCCACTTATCCAAGCCAATCATCTTTCTTACATATAGTTTTAGTTTCTCTGAATCTTTATATAAATCTGTTTTCTCAAAAATAACCGTCCGGTATAAACTAGATATTAAATGACTATTGTCTCCCCAATACTGATTGGGTATTTCTTTTATATTCTCAAGAAACATTTCTCTTTCCTCTGTTGAATAATCTTCATCCAATAGTTCTTTTACAAAAGAAGTATTCTCACTAATACTCCAGCTATCAAAATGATGAGCATAAAAAAGATTTTGTGCAGCCATCTCCATATTTAAGCTAGACACCTCATGCCTGGAAAGTGAAATATAAATATCTGCCCAATCTTTTTTTATCTCATAAGACAAACTCTCTTTTTGAAAACCAATATCCTTGTTTTTTTCATTTAAAAAGTCAGATACAAAAGACATTGTTTTTTTCATTCCATTAAAATCATGAATATCACGATAGTGACTGGGTAAAAAACTGTCCCCTATTCTCCATGGATCTTTTTTCCACAAAGAAAATTCGTACTCAGCTCTTTCCTGATCTGAAAACTGACTTAAAAGTTTTCCGGATATCATTGGAGAGTAATAATAAATTTTATCCAAAGTCTTTTTTTGTTCTAAAGATAACTCATCTGAATCAATAAATATTTTTTTATGATTGGAAAAATATGGAAAAACATTAAAAGCTAGTTCACTTTTATTAAAAAATATTAATCCAGAAATAATAAAGTTGATGATTGATATGAATAAAACTCCCAAAACAGAAATATTTAAAAACTTACTTACATGGTCTGTGGAAATAGATTTTTCAGCAGGCTTTTCTTTTAAAAAAATACTACTTATAACCAAAAAGCTTAGGGATAGTGAAAAAAAGTTAAAGTTAAAATCAAATAAGATGTCAATTAAAAAAGATATTAGAGGTAACTTGATAAGCAATAGGTATTTTTCATCTTCTTTTTTATTAAAACCGACTTCTTTTAAGATAAAAAACATTATTAGTAAAAAGAATAGTCCTGCAAATATTCCTGAATCAGAAAATGTTTGTAAGAAATCATTGTGAACATATTTACTCCATAAATCTGAAACCTGTCTAAATTTATATGAAGAGAACTCAAAGGTACCAACTCCACTTCCAAAAACTGGATTTTCCTTTATAGAGAGAATCGCTTGAGACCAATAATAATATCTAACATTGGGCCCAGGATCATTTTTACAGATTTTTTCTTGATAGGGTACTTTTGATAACAAAGAAGAACATTCATCTAGTCTTGAAACAATTAAAAAAGATCCCAAAATCAAAACTCCAGAGTAAAAAATTGATCTAAAAATAAAACTAGTTTCTTTTCCTATCTTTTTATTCTTCAACAAAAAAATAGAAAATATTAGAGCTTGGATAATAGCTAGAAAAATTAAAATCCTCCCAAAACTTAAAAATAGCGAAAGATAAAAGAAAACAGATAAAACAAGATAAATATTCTTCTTTTCTCTGATATAGATATATCCACCCAAGGGGGCAAGTAGTATTAAAAGTGTTCCAAGATGATTGTGTCCATAGGTTGCAAACAACAGATTTATTGCTGGTATCTTTTGACTAATCTCTGGAAAAAACAGGAGGAAAAAAGAGGTTATTGCTAGAGCGCCACCAATAAAAAAAAGCATGTTTAAGATTATTTTTTTATCAAGTTTTTCCAGTGATACTGAGTAAAAAAATAGAAAAATAGAAAAGATAGAAAGATATTTTATAAAAACTTCTAAACTTAGTGGCAAAGAAATAGAAAATACTAAAGATAAAAAGGTAAAAAATAGAAAACCAAAAACACTAAGTACTATTTTTGAATCGATCTTCTTCTTAAAAACAAAAGCTTTTCTTCCGATTAAAAGAGAGATCATGAAAATAAAAATAACAACATAGTTATAAGGAGTCTCTGAAAACAAAAAACTCGAAATTAAGCCAATGAAAAATAGAAAGTAAAATAGCTTTTTTTGCCAAGAGAAATCCATATCATATTCATGATACCATCTTGTTTACATCATACTAACCATGATTAAGAACAACCTTTCATTATTTACAAAAAAATACCTAAAACACAATTTTGTTCTCGTTGTTTTAATTTCTATTGGAAAAATACTCAGTTTTGGCTGGAAAACTCTCCTTTTAAAAGAAAGTATTGAGCTGGTTGGAGAAATAGAGGTTCTTTTAACAACCCTTGGTCTTCTTTTATCAATAACTTCCCTGGCTTTTCCATCTGCTTTTGGCAGATTCTCACTAATAAATAAAAAAAGAACAAAAGAGTATGGAAAGTTTGCTTTTATTCAAACAGTTAAAATATTTATCTTAATTAGCTTGATAATCTTAACTACATCTATTTTATTTAGTGATTTTTATCAAAAAATATTTATCATTCCTTTTATATCTTTTTCTCTGCTCTTATTCAGCGTAGTTGTTCAAGAATTCTTCTTGGTTTTTTTAAATATTAAAAAAAGGTTCACTGGCTATGGAGTCTCAAAATTTATACTCCAGCCAGGAATTAAAATATTTTTCTTAGGATTAATACTATTGGGAGTAATTTCAAAAAGAATGCTTTTAGACCATGTAGTATGGAGTATTTTTCTAACAACATTGATTACTGGATTATTCTTAATTAAAAAAATCAATCTTAAAAAAGAAACTGTTTCTCTTCAAGACAAAGAAAAAAAGGGTTTTTTATCCTATTCCAGATCTCTTAGCGGCTCTCTCATCTCGTTCATAGTTTATGGGTCAGTTGATATTTATCTTATTCAGTACTTTTTAGGCAACTTTTCAGTAGGCATTTATTCCGCTATTTTTATGGGAATAAATGCCATGGAACTCCTGTTCTCTCCATTTTTACAAACATTCCAGGTTCATTTGTCAGAAAAAAAACAACAATTACAAAAACAGCTCTTCACTCAAAGAACAAGCTACTTACTCATTGTTTTAGGAATCCTAATGGGATTGTTGATTTTTATTGTTCTGCCCCCATTCCTAAAGTACGTTCTATCTATAGAAAATATAAATAAATTTGTAATTCTTTTTTTTATAATCGCAAAAATTATTCACTCAACAATAGTACTTCTATTAAGACATTATCTTGATTTTGAGGGAGAAGAAAAATTCACTCTAAAAACAATGGGTCTATCTCTACTGCTAAAAACATTCTTAGGAATAATTTTAATTCCAAGGATGGGACTACTGGGATTAGCTATTGCTCAAATCACTGCTGAGCTTATTCATGTTTTATTATTGAAAAGAAAAACATCTTTTTTCTTCAACCCAAACATTGAAGAATTAAAGAAACCTTTTTATACCATGAATTCATAAGAGCTATTTTCTTTTTCTCTACAGATTTATCTTCACTCTTTTTTAGAAAATCATTTAAATCTTTCCAACCGTCTTTTTCTGGAAAATATACATGATCGTTAAATCTCTCTAACTCTTTAATATTACTAGAAATAATCGGCATTCCTAGATAAAAATACTCCATTACCTTCATTGGAAAAGAATTTATATTAAAAAGAGTTTTTTTGTATGGAATAAGGCCAATATCAAATGATGAAACTAGCTTTAATAATTCATTTTTAGAAACCTCTCCCAACCAATAAGCTCTTTTATTTTCTAGAAGCTTAAGAAAAACTTTCTTTCTTTGAGGACTCATTTTTATTGGGCCAATAAAAATAAAATCATCTTTATTCCTAGTTTTAATTGCTCTCTTTAAAAAATTAAGGTCAATCCTGTCTCCTATAGAACCAATAAAACAAATTGCTTTATTTTTAGTGCTTTTTCTCAAGGTCTTAAAATTATTTTTTGGAATATGAAAACCCAGAGGAACTTTTTTTATATCCTCTCTCAATGAAGAGTACATATTTTCTAAAGTTAGTGAATTAACAAACACTTTATCTGAGTTTTTAATAACATATTCATTCTCTTTTTTTAAATTTTTATCTCCAGAAAAATAATCAACACAGTCATAAATAGAAAGATCTTTTTTCAAAAAAGAAAGAAAGGTTTTTCCATACTTTGGTTCAAAAAACCACATAATCTTTGTTTTTTTAGTTTTAGCAAAAACAAAATTTATAATAAAAATATTTATAATGAAATTAATTCTCTTAATAAATTCAAGTCTTTGAAATGGCAAAAACATTACTGGTTTTAAAACATGATTTTTCGAGGATTTTTTTATAATAAAATCGCCCCTCATTACTCCTAAAAAATCATGATAAATAGAGATTGGATTTCCTAGTGCAACCCCAAGAACTTGATGGCCTTTTTTATTAAGAATCTTTATTGTCTGATCTGAATAATCGCAAACATCACCTATTAAAGAACTAAATGGAATAATAATCAAAGATGGTTTCATATTTTATGAAAACTCCTTCTGTAGCCCAACACCACTCTTCTGTGTTTAACGACTGACCAAATAATTTTTGGATAAACTAAGAAATGTCGTTTTTTAAATAAAAGGGCAATGCTATAAATTTGACCCAAGAGAAGAAGTGGAGAAAATAAAATAATTTCAAATAATGACCAATGAATCAAAATAATAAATATTAGATTTCTATATCCCCAGAAAAGTTGTTTTGCACTGCCTCTTTTTGCAGTCAAAGAACCCAGGTGAGTAATCAAATTATCTTTTAAAATAAAGACTTTCCTGTTTGCTTTCTTCAATCTTACAGAAAGCTCCAGATCTTCTGCATAAGCAAAGAAGAACTCCATTAATAAAAAGCCAAATTTATCAAAACTCCATAAAACTGTTTTTTTAGAAACAAAGAAAACAGTTCCTACAAAATATGGTGTTTTTTTATTTTCCACCAATGGACTTGTTAAGCCAGACCTAAAATAATTCATGCCCCTACTCTGATCGAATCCATCTTTATCTCTAACGCCGCAGGAAACAACTGCTCTACTTATTTTTAATTGAGGAATCATTTTGGAAAAAAAGCTTTCATCAAAAATAACATCATCGTTTGTGACTAAACACCAATCAGCAGACCTTGAATAAATAGAGTAAAACACTCCATCATTAACTCCTCCAGTAAAACCGCGATTAATTCTATTTTTTAAATAGAAAATATTATTCTCATTCTTCTTTGGTAACGAAAAATCTTTACCATCAAATTGATTGAAAACCACAATTATTTCTAAATCACTTTTTTTCTGGCCAGACTTTTTCCATGAAGACAAAATGCTTTTTATCGCATCTTTATAAACAAGGTTTTTTGGAGAATACAAAACTGGAATAACAACAGATATTTTCATCTCTTTTCACCAATGACTTTTAAGATTGATTTTTTAAATTTGCTTTCAGAAAAATTAGCAGCTCTTTTTACACAATCTTTTTTCAAAAATGTTTTTTTCTCAAATTTTTTAATAGCAGAAACAACATCATGGGTGGTTCTCTCTTTAAAGAAAACCCCTGTTTTATTGTTAACAACTTCCTTGACTCCACCAGAGTAAAAAGCTATTACTGGAACACCCATGGAAAGAGATTCAACCGGCACCATTCCAAAATCCTCCTCAATTGAAGCATAAACCAAGCCTTTTGCTTTTGAAAAAACCCTAGATAGCTTTTTATCGCTCAAATAACCTAAAAAGGTAATGTTTTTATTTGCAATAGATTGTAGATATTTTTTTTCTGATCCTTCTCCAACAACAACTAGTTTCTTTCCCATTTTATTAAAAGATTTAATAATTAAATCCATGCCTTTTTGCTTTGCCAATCTTGAAAAACAAACATAATATTCTTTTTTATTATTCTTAATCTTTAAAGAACTAAAAGCAGAGACTGGAGGATATATTACTTTTGAATCTCTTCTATAATATTTTTTTATTCTCTTTTGCACCTCTATGGAATTTGCTATTAAAATATCTGGTCTTTGAGCAGCAATAAAATCCTTTTGTCTCATCCAAGAAAGAAGCGGTGTTAACAAATATTTAAAAAACTTATTTTCAAGAATCCTGGCTTCATTGAATTCAGCATAAAGATATCTTGGTGGTGTATGAATATATGAAACATGAAGTTTTTCTGAAGATGTAATTACTCCTTTCGAAGAAAAGGAGTGAGAAGAAGAAATAACCAAATCATAGCCCGCTAAATCTAGGGTTTCCCAATACCAATAGAGAAATGGTTTTAAAATAATCGAGGCAGAATGAATAAAGGGAATATGATTAAAAAAGGAAGAATAAATTTTTCCCTTTGTTCTTTTCTCCAAAAAGGATCTATTTTCATCGGAAAGAAGTGGAATAAAAACATCAGCATCAGGGAACATTGAAACAAGGGATGCAAGAACTCTCTCAGCACCACCTTTTTCTATAAAGACATCATGAATGATGGCTATTTTTTTAAACTTTTTCTTCATAATAAATTCTAAATGCATGAGGTAACAAACCCCTAATAAAGAAGAATGTTACAAATCCCTGTGCTCCATAGCCATTATCAGTTATTCCAAATAAAATCCAAGTCCAAGAGCTAAGACTAAATAACATATATTTTTTAAAACTCTCCTTATTGCCTTTTTTATAATAAAGCTTTATTAAATATTTAAAATCTTGTTTCCCAAAAACAAATAAAATTAAAATAAAACTTCCAAGTCCAAAAAGACCAGTGTCAGCTAATCTCTCTATAAATAAATTATGTACACCGATTCCGTTATCTATTTTAAAAGTATATTGAAGAGTCCCATCTGAATAATATCTTCTTATTGGAAAATCACTCACAGAGTTATATGTATTTCCACCAGTACCAAATACAGGAAAATGCTTAAAATTATTTAAAGCAGTTTGCCAATATGTGTATCTCATGTCGATTGTTTCAGTATCTCTCTCTTTTTGAGGTCTTAATATTCTCTCCTCAAGATTAAAGCCAAAATATGTTTGTGTTACTAATAATCCAAAATAGCCAATAAAAATAACAGGAACAATCAAAAGAATAAAGTTCCTTTTAGAAAGTAGAAAACTAAAAAACAAAAAATGAATTGAGACCACTAAAACATCTATTCTGTTGTTACTAATCACGGCAGTCAAAACAGAAACCATGATCATTAGGTAAGAAAGAATCTTTTTATTCAAAGAAGATTTTTTCTGCACCAGAAAAGTTACTGTGGCTGGAAAAAGAAGAATATATGGACCAATACTCACATACTTTCCATAGCGCCTGATTTCCTCCAGTGCGAAAATTAACCTATGATCTAAAAAAATCAAATAATAAATGTTATCTATTGAGTAGCGAAAGATAATTGAAAAGAATGAAAAAGTAAAAGTTAAAAAAATAAAACTCATGCTAAGTAATAAAAATAAATACAAATGATTTTTCTTTAACTTAACTTTAGAAAAAACCAAAAATATTAGAGTAGCCATAAATGGATACCAGAGGTGTAAAAGAGATGCCCCAATATCTAAAGAAAAAGCAGCTGAAACAAAAAACGAAACCAAGAAAACAAACATTGGCAAATTATCTTTTATTAAATATTTTTTTCTTTCTTTATCTACAATTATTAGAAAAAATAAGATTATAGTAAAACCCTTGGCTATTCCATGAGTTGCTTTTGGGCCAAAAAATGGCCATCTAAATGATTCAAAATAAACAATGGAAAAAATTATGAAACTAAGAAAAATAAGTACTGAATTAAAGTTTTTTTTATCAAAAACAACAGACAATATGTCTTTTAAAAAAGATGGTTGTCGGTATTTTTTTATCCTCACAAGATATAGAATATCCTAAACAAACCAGATGTCAAAACAAAATTTTAATAAATACGATGCTTTATTCTTTTCCCCTCATATTGATGATGCTATCTTTTCTTGTGGCGGACTTATTCTCAAGCTATTAAAAAAGAAAAGGAAGATAGCAGTTGTAAATATATTTACTAAGGCCAATGACCATAAGTTAAAAACAGGATCAATTAAAAAAGAACTTAAAAAATATAATTTTAAGTCTGCAAAAAAACTGTATTCCTCTAGAAAAAGGAGTGAGAAAGAGATTGCAAAAAAAATAAATATAGATGTTTTTTTCTTAGACTTTGAAGATGGATTATTTAGAAAAAATAAAGATGAGTTTTTGTATCCAAACTATGAATGTCTTTTTTCAGGAAAAATAAACAAAGATGAAAAAGATATTTTTGAAAAAATAAAAGCCAAGGTACTTCCATATATTGAAAATTGTAATAAAAAAACAGAAATCTATTTACCACTTGGAGTTGGTAAACATATTGATCACATAATTACAAAAAAAGTTGTTAAAAAACTTGGTAAAAATTTAAATACTTTTTTATGGGAGGATGTTCCCTATTCAAATAACATTGGTCAAAAAGAACAAACCTTAAATTTATCTCCAAATAAAATAATTACATTAACTGATTTAGAGGCAAAGCAAAAAAAACAGCTGTGCAAAATGTATAAAACTCAATTTATACCTTCTTCAAAAACAAGTTTTTCCAGCATAAATTTTTATAAAGAAGTAATATATAAATCATGAAAGTATTAATCTTACATCAAGACATAGATGGCGGGACAAAAAATGCTACAGAAGCAATAATCGAAGAATTAAAAAAAGAATATCCTAAACATAAATTCGTTATCTACAGACAAAAAGATCCCATTGTTAAAGGCAGGCTTCAATACACTCGACATTTATTATGGTCAATCTTTGATTTTCATAGATACTTAAACAAAAAAATCTTGAAAGACGTTGATTGTGTTTACTTTAATATTTACTCATGTGCTGTTGCTAAATATTTATCACAACACAAAAATACACCATCATTTTTTCATTTTCATGGAAATCAAGAATTTGTTAAAACTCTTGAGTCTGAAAAGAAAAGATCCTGGCCTGGAAAACTTTATAATAAGTTTTTGGGAAATATTGTAAATAAACTCCAAAGATTTGCTTTTTCTTATTCAAATAAAGTCTGTTTTGTATCTGCTTTTGCAAAAAACCAGTTTATCAAGCAACATAAAATGCAAGAGTATTCCCATAAAACTCTTGTTATTCCAAATGGAGTGAACTTTAAACACTTTTTCCCTGCAACAAGTAAAGAAAAGGAAAAGACATTGAATAAACTTTCATTTATTAACTCAAAAGAAAAAATCATTACTTATTCTGGAAGAATAGATGAAAAAAAAGGAATAAATAAAATAATACTTGCTCTAAAGAAATATAAAAATAAAAACATCCATTTATTTATAATTCACCCAAAACCAAGGGAAAAACAGTCAATCTTTTACAAAAAATGGCTTGAAGAAATAATAGAAAAAAATAACTTAAAATCAAAAATTCATTTCTTTGAAAATCCAAAAAACATAACATCTTTTTATCAAATATCAGACCTAGTTTTATTGCCCTCTGAAAGAGAATACTTCTCATTGGTCTTACTAGAATCATTCGCCTGTGGGGCCTCATTTATAGGATCAAAAGTTGGATTTATTCCAGAATTCTTAAGAAAAATAGATAGCAGATTAATATTAGACAAAAACACACCAAGTGAAATTGGGAAAAAACTAGATTGGTTTTTTTCTTTAAAACAATCAGAAAGAGATGAGATAAATAAAAAAGGAAATAGAGTCAGCAAGTCATTTAACTGGAACTCTACTGCTAAAAAAATATTTATAGAACTAAAAGAACTAATTAATTGATTCTATCTCAGTTATAGTTCCCTCAACATTAATATTGTCGAAAGGAAAGAAGATGAAGAATCCTACTTTAAGTGGCTGGAACTTGGCAAAATAGTCTATTCCTTCGTGCCTTGTTGCCTTGATCTTAATCTTAATTATTGCATCACTTCTAAGTTCGTTTGTTGTTACTCTTCCTATTCCTCTATTATCAAATGCCCAAACTTTTGAAACTGATACCTGACTATCAATAATTTCAGCCAAGACTTCTCCTTTGTTGTCAACCATTTTACTGCCAACGGTCATTGATTCAGCCCTCCATGGTAAAATTTCATAAAGACGCAGGGTAACTATTCTTTCAACTTCTTCACCTAATTTTCCAACACCCTCTATCGCAGCTACATTTGCATTAACATTAATATTTCCGGGATTTACTTGAATAACCTTTCCTATTTGGAGAGGTTCTCTTCTAAAACGATACTGATTAGATTTTCCAGAAGGAGTAACTTTTAGTTTTACCTTCATCCACAATCTTTTTCTTTCACCGATTTCGAAAGTATGAACATCTAAAACCTCTACAAGAACATTTCCTTGCGGATCATACTCAACATCACCAACTTCAATTGGGTCTGCCAACCAATATGGGGGATCAGGATTATTCCACCACCACTCTCCTCCAGAAGCAAAAAGCTCTGCCTCTATATACTCATCTTTCTGTAAAAGAACTTTTCCAATTAAAATCGAAAGAGTTAAAAAAATTATTACAAAAAGGGGCTTAAAAAGATCCCACTTTCCAAATAACTTTCCATCCTGAGTTATAAATACAGTTTTTTTCTTTTTTTTCTTAAAAATTTTTTTTAAAAATGACATGTTTATGATTATTTTTTTCTAGAAAACAAAATCCTTGTTGCTTCCAAGAACCAGAGTACTAAAAAACCAGGAATTTGCAATAGATACCTTTTCCATAATCTTTTTGGCTCTTTTAGTAGTCTAAATAACCACTCAAGTCCAGCTCTCTGAATATGGTTGGGTGCTTGATCTTTATTACCTGAAATGAAGTCAAAGGCTGCCCCAACCGGCATTATTCTTGCTCCATAGCTTAGAAATTCTCTCAATCTTAAGGATGTTTCAGCTTGTTTTTTCCCTCCTAAGCCAATCCAGATAAAATCTGGTCTTTCTTTTTCTATTTTAGAAAAAAGTTTATTCTCTTCATTTTTTAATAAATCGCTAAAAGGAGGAGAAATGCTTCCAACTATTTTCATCTCGGGATAAATCTTCTTTATTTTATTGATAAGTTTTTTTAAAACATCATTGGTTGATCCATAAAAAAAATGTGTCTTATCATCATTAGCTGTTTTCTTTAAAATTTCTTCCATTAGATCTGGACCATAAACTCTCTCAGAGCTTGAGTCAATCATTTTCATTAACCAGACCATAGGCATGCCATCTGGAGTTAAAAAATCTATTTTTTTCAAAGTCTTATGAGTAATCTGCATAAACTCATTCATAGAAAGAGCTGTGACAATTACAGATTTGTTAAATTTGGTGGTTAATAAATAATCAGCAAAACCACTCACTGTTCCAGAAACTACATCTAGAGAAAATATCTTTTTGCTATGAAACACGTCTTTTTATTTCCTTGAGAAAATCAATAATTGGGTTGTTTTTTTTGGATGATTTTTGAATAAAGCCAGATTTGATTGATTCTTTTAACCAATTCTTTATATCTTTTTCCAGAACCTCTTTATCAACATCATATCTAGCCAACGCAAGTTTAGTTAATTCAGGGATAGTTCTTGGTTTGTTTAGAGACAAAAACAAGAATGATGCAAAATCATTAAGATAAAAAACGTTATTTCTATCAGGGGAAATAATTTTTATTTCACTGGAATCATCACGAAAAACAAAACCACTAGATCTGGAAAAAAACATTGTTTTTTTATTAAGTTTATTAATACTTGATGACAATGCCAAAAGCCATTTTAACCTTTAGAGGCTTTTTATCTGTTTTTGGAGCAGTATATTTTTTCTTCTTCATTTTCTTCATATGATTTGTCCTCACTCTCTATATAGTACTCGAAAAAAACATACTGTGTCAAGCAATCATAAGTAAATCTTTTATTCTCTTTCCCAACCTATGTATAAGTGTTTTTGTAAAATAAATTGTAGGATCCTCGTATCCAGATACTTCAAACTCTCTTTGTCTTGACTCACAAGTAAGACACTTATTTCCACATTGATAAATTCCATTAAGATAACAGCTCCATGTTTTTTCCAATGGGATGCCTTTTTTCATTCCATATGAGATTAGGTCTGCCTTAGTCATTAAGCTATTCATTTCTTTTTCAAAGGCAATTGAGGCAAAATTCCAATCCCATTCAGCGAGAGCTGAGCAAATGCCCATCATTGTTGTTCTTAGTGATGTATAGGTTTGGCTTGGAACAGCTCTACCATCTCCCACCGCCACTGTACAAAAAACATGCTTAACATCTAATTTCTTTGTGTAATATAGTTCTCTGGCATAGTTAGCCCCAAAAAAAGCAAAAAGATATGGAGTTGTTCCAAAAAAATCAAAAGATGTGATTCCTTTTTTATCTAAGTTGTCAAATAAAAAATCTGGGTGAATCTTTTTTTCTACATTTTTGGCCAAGAATTCCATTTCTTTGGTTGGTAAAGATGTTGAATACTCTTTTGGCTCATGAAATCTATTTTTAGGAAATATCTTTTTATAAAAACGAGAAAAATAATCTACAGCTGCCTTCTCCTTTCTCCATCTCTTTGTCCCTCTGTGTAAAAAAAGTGGGTAAACATCTAGTTTTTTAACAAAAGTAAGATAATGCCAAGCAACAGTTGAATCTATTCCACCAGAAACCAACAAAACCACAGGTGTTCCTGGATTTGGAACCTTGAAGATATAGCCCCTCTTTTTTAAAAAAAACTTTTCTATGTTTTCAATTGCATCCCAATCTTCCAACTCTCTTGATTTTATGAATTTTTTAAACTCTTTATCTGTTTTTTTTACCATAACAATTTCTTTATCTTCTTCATATTGTTATACCTAAAAACCCTATATTTAAAATAATGTAAAAATAAAACTCTCTGAAAAAAAACTTTATCTAAAAAAACAAAGATTGTTTCTCTAACTCCACCCAAGCTAATGGTCTTTTCTCCTGAAAAAATATTTATTGCTAAGCCCAAGGCTTCTGATTTTTTAATTTCTTGTAGTTCAAAGGCATTATCACCCTTTAAAAAAAGGTTGTTATTCTTTATCTTTGTTACTCGATGTAATATTTTTTTACTTCCATCTTGGAATAAAACAATATTGTTTTTTTTAAACACAGCCTTTTTAGCAGATCTAACAAAAACCATATCTCCCACCTCAATGAGAGGAGCCATACTATCAGTAATAATCTCGAAATAGTTATTTTTATTCATTCCAATATTTAATAATTTCTTCAACTTTTTTTACTAAACCTGGATCATGATCGCTAGAATAGCGATTAAGATCTATCGATAGCTTTGCAAACTTTTTATAATGCAACTCATATTGACCAAGATATTGTGCTTCGATGTTTTCAAAATTGGCAAAAAAGATAAAGGAATTTTGATCTAAATCTTTATATAAAAATGCCGGCTTATTATAATCTAATGACCACTCATCCAGTTTTCTTGTGAGAACATATAGCTCCCCTGCTGATTGATAATCATCGGTTCTGTAAAACTCATCTGCTATAAAAAATATTTTTTCTATAAATAATTTTATTTCCTCGTTTTTAATTACTTCTCCGTATTCATTTTTTCTATATTCTAAAAACGAAACCATCTGATTTATTAACTCTTCTTTTTCTTTCAAAGAAAATACTGAATCATTCAAATAATTCATGGATAAATAAAAACCTCCCCATGGATGAAGGTTATTGGTTTGAACTAAAACATTTTCTTTTAAATTTTTGTCAATATTAGAGGTAGAGAGAGCTTGCAAAGTCAAAATATTATTTTTATTTAAAGAATATAAATATTTTTTATCATTGAGATCTAGTTGATCGTTTTTTACATACAAAATACTATGCCACTTAGATGCGGGGAAAATCTTAAAAGCTAGCTTTTCATTTCCCATAAAAACTAGTGCATCAACTACTGAGTAGAAAACAAAAAACGAGAAACAGATAGAAAATACTAGATAAAAAAACCGTTTTAAAAATCTGTTGTCTTTTCCTTGTTTTTTTTCTGAAAGAAAACTACTCATAAAAATGAGGGTTAACATGAAAACACCTTCAAAATTCCAATCATAGTCAAGAAAAGAATTAGTAAATACACCCAATAGAGAAATTCCCAAAAAAGTATTTTTAAGAGAAGATTTTTTGAATCCCTCTAAAAGAAGACCTAAAAATATGAAAGAGAATAACAGACCACCAAAAACTCCAAGCTCTATAAACATTTTTAAAAAATAATTATGAGGGTGAGATGAAAATGCAGATCTATTTTCTATATATTTTTTAGAAAAAAATGGATAATTCCCTAAACCTACTCCTTTTAAGGGATTTTCCTCAAAAACTTTTTTAGAATTCTTCCAATATTCAACCCTGCTTACTCCACTCTCATGCCTACATGCTTTTATTGACTCTAAAGAATTGTTTTCAAAACTGCATTGATTAAAAATAATCGTCCAAGACAAAACCATAAAAACTAAAGACAAAAGAAAAAAGCCATAATAAGAATAAAAGTATTTTTTTATAGATCCCAAGAGATATTTTTTCTTTTTATAGAGTAAAAATATTACTAAGTGTTGTAAAACAATGATTATTGAAATAATCCTACCCATAGATAAAAATCCAAATAAGCCATATATGCCCATTAAAAATAAGTATTTTTTATCCTTATTCTTCAAAAAGTAGAAAAACAGCATTGGAATTACAAATAAAGATAAAACAGCTAAATGTGTGTGTCCTGAAGATGAATAAAGAAGGCTCATTTGGGGTAATTTTTTACCAAAATCAGAAAAATATGTGAATAAAGAAGAAAAAATAATAAGTATTAATCCGGCAAAACTTAGAAGTTTAAAAAATAATTCAAAATTAAAAAAACTCTTTTTAACAAGAAAAAAGAAATGAAAAACATAAAAAGAAAACAAAAAATAAATATAATAATCAATACTATAAGGGATGTTTTTAGTCCAAATAAATGAGATTCCAGAGAAGAATAGGAGAATAATCCAAGCAAAGGAATATTTTTTTATAGAAGAAAATAGAGAAAAGTCTAAATCTTTCCAAAAGAAAAAGGTGATTATTAAAAATGATAGAAAAAAATAATAAGATAAAAAAGAATTACCTATAAAGAATAATAGAAAAAGCCAAAAAACTGTAAAAAGTGGCAAGACATAGTTTTTAAAATTTAGAGTCATTGTCTTTATAATGATTGCCTTTTAATTCTTTCTCAATATCTAAAATATTAATTACTACCAAAGTTCTTGATTTAAAAATGAAGCAAGGTTTTTAATTGAATAGTTTTTCTTTATATTTTCATGAGCTTTTCTGGCAATAAGTCTTCTTTTTTTATTATCTACTAGAAGGGAATTTATCTTTTTTGCAAAATACTCTTTTCTGGCGACAACAATTCCATCTAAAGAAAAAAGTGCTTCTGTTGATATTTTTGAAGCAACTACTGGCAAACCATATTGCAAATAATTTAATATTTTTATTTTTATTCCAGCGTTTACCCATATTGGAGATACTGCTAAAGCAGATTTTTTATAAACATCTTCTAAATCATCAACAAATCCATGAGATATAACATTTTCTGACTCTTCCACTACCCTCTTAATATCTGAATCATTGTTTTTTCCAACAATGTGAAATATTGATTTTTTATTTTTTTTGAGAACATCTGGCCAAATATCTTTTAAAAACCATATTAATCCTTGCTTGTTTTCATCCCAATTTAAAGTTCCAGTAAAAACAATGTCTTTTGATTTATTTGAAAAACAGATTTTTTCACTCTGTACTAGAAGAGGGATCTTGATTTTTTTTGAATTCTTAGAAAAATAAGAGTTTTTGTTTTTATTATTTAAAATCCAAAACTTTTTAAATTTTCTGAAATAAAGTCTTTGATAAAAAAGTGACTTCACATATTCAGTTAGTAAAAATATTTTAGGTATAGCCCTCTTTTCAGAAATAAAACGAGCTTTGAATATCTTACCCATGTCCTCGTCTTCCAAATAAATCATTTTTTTATGATTTAAAAAGCTCCCATATTTAGCCATCGCATACCCATAAATAATTATTTGATCAAAATCTTTGTTTTTTGTCTTATTTTTTATTTTTTCTAAAAACTCATGATCAAAAAACTTATTTACAAAAAAAGGAGAAATAGAGAAGAATAAAAGAAGTTTTTTAAATAAAGAGAAGCTTGGATATTTCCATGGTTTTGAAAAATATGAAGTATTTTTTATTTTAGTTTTTAATTTGGTTTTTTTGTTTTCTTTAAAAGAAATAACCTCAACTGAAGAATTTATTTTAGATAGTCCCTTTATAATTCCCCAGGTAATAAAAGAGTCCCCTGAGTTGTTTAAGGGCTGAAATGGAGTGATAAATAAAATACTTTTTTTATTATTTTTCACAAATAAAATAATCTTTAATAGTTTTTTGTATACGAAATACTTCTAAATCTGTTAACTCTGGAAAAAGAGGTAGTGAAACAGTTTGACTGGCAAACTTTTCTGCTAATGGAAAATCACCTTTTTTATAGCCCAATAACTTCATAGATGGCTGTAAATGAAGTGGAGTTTGATAATAAATACCAGTGGAGATTCCTTTTTGTTCCATAAATTTTTGGAATTTTTTTCTATTCTTCATTTGGACTGAAAAAACATAAAAATTAGGATTTGTTTCATCTCCATAAAACATTCCCTGGTGTCCAAACTCATTAAAAATTTTATTATATTTTTTAACTATCTCTCTTCTCTTTTTTACCCATTTTGGGAAAAACTTAAGCTTGTGAAGCAAAAAAGCAGACTGAATATTATCGATTAACTCATTCATACCAACCAAAGAATGGATATATTTTCTACTCTTATCCTTTATTCCATGATGAGCGTACTGTTCTGCTTTTTTAATAAGTCTTGAAGAGTTAGAGGTGATGATTCCAGCATTACCTAAAGATCCTAGTGATTTTGAGGGATAAAGTGAAAAACAACCAAAGCTTCCAAAAGAACCAACTTTCTTGCCCATATATTCACTCCCATGAGCATGAGAGGCATCCTCAATTAAAAATAGCTTGTTTTTTTTAGCAATTTTTACAAAAGTGCTCATTTCTGCTGGAACACCATACAAATGAACAACCAAAATTGCTTTAGTTTTTTTATTTATTTTTTTCTCAACAGATATTGGATCTAAATTTCCTGTTTTTGGGTCTACATCAGCAAAAACTGGTTTTGCTCCAGCTAAAATAATTGCGTCTGCCGTAGCACTAAAAGTAGCTGGGGTAGTAATTACCTCATCTCCCTTTTTAAATTCAAGTGCATTTAAAGATACTATTAAACTAGCTGTTCCAGATCTAATCCCCAGTCCAAACTTGCTATCATGAAGTTTTGCAAAAAGTTTCTGAAATTTTTCAGTTTCTTCTCCATAGGTAAAAGATGATGTTTCAATTAAATTCGAAAATGACTTTTCAAAATCTTTCTTTAAAAGACCATGTTGTCTAGAAATATCAAATAAGGGAATTTTTTTAGATGACATAATAATATTTACCTGCTTTTTTCAAAAAATCTACATACTCATCAATTATCTCTTCTCCACCGTCTGCTTTGATATTCCCCTTCTCTAGCCAAACAATTCTATTACAGTTTTTTCTAATATAATCCAACCAATGACTTACTAAAATTATTGTTATTCCCTTTCTAGAAAATTCATTAATTTTTTTCATGGATTTTTTTCTAAACTTTTCATCGCCAACAGCAATTTCCTCATCTAAAATTAAAACATCTGGATTTGAATGAACAGCTATAGAAAAACCTAATCTCAAAGACATACCAGATGAATAGGTATAAAGAGGAGAGTGAATAAAATCTCCTAAACCACTAAACTCTACAATGGAATCATATTTTTTCTTAATCTCGTCTTTATCCATACCAATTACTAAACCATTAAGAAAAATGTTTTCTCTTCCAGTTAATTCCGGGTGGAATCCAGCGCCCAACTCAATTAAAGAAACAACTTTTCCATATGCTTTGATTTTTCCACTAGTTTGAGTGGTGATTCCTGCAGCAATTTTAAGTAAAGTGGTTTTACCAGATCCATTGGAACCAATTATTCCAATCTTCTCACCTTTATATATTTTTAAAGAAACATCTTTTAAGGCGAAAAACCTCTGTCTTTTCTCAAGACCAAAAATAGTCCCAAAAAAAGTTGGTTTTTGATGATGTAAAACATATTCTTTAGAGATTTTATTTATGACAATGGCTTTGGATTTTTTCTTTTTTTTCATTTAGTTACATCCAATCATCAAAATTCTTGTTCTCATTCTTAAAAACTACTAAACCTAAGATAAAAATAATCGAACTAATTAGTAAGTTGACCCCCAATTTAATTGGTACATCACTAATTGGATAGCTAGATAAAGAAAATCTAATAATCTCCACAATAAAAGAAAGGGGATTTAAATAAATCAACATTCCCAATGACTCTGGAATCATATCAAGAGAATAAACAATTGGAGTTGCATAAAACCACAAAGCAAGCATTGCCTGAACAATAAAATTTATATCCCTGTATTTAACATTTAAACTAGAAAATAAAATAGAAATTCCAATAGTAAAAAGTAGTAATAAAAACAATCCCAAAGGAAGCCAAATCATGTTAAAAGAAAAACTCATTGTTAATAAAGCAAACAAGAAAAAACCAATTAATAAGTGAAATAGGTTTGATAAAATCACTGAAATGACAAGAGACTCTCTTGGAAAAATAGCTTTTTTAATCAAATATCTTTCATTAACAAAAATTGGAACTGCTTTTGAAAAGCTTAAAGAGAAAAAATTCCAAGCCAGCAATCCAGAAAATAAAAATTCAAAATAATTATCTATCTCAAATTTAATAAAAAACTGGAATACAAAACCAATAATTAACATTTGAAATAATGGATTTAATACCATCCATAAAAAACCAAAAGCAGCATGCTTATATCTTGATTTTATCTCTCTTTCAGTAAGAGCCATTGTAAAATCTATCCAGTGCTTTAATTTTTTCTTATTTTTCATTTTTTAATCTAAGAACAAACTCATGAAAGAAATATGCTCTATGCTCTTTTTTAAAGAAAGTTTTAGTTTTTTGTTTAAAAAATCATCTACTAATAATTCAAGTGGACTTGGATTTTTAAAATCGATAACTTTTGTTTTTTTCAAAATTCCATTTTTATAAAACAAAATTTTGTCAAATCCTTGATCTTTTTTCCAAATTATCTTTTCTCCATCATCCATATAAAAAGACATTTCTCTTTCAACACTATCTGCATACCAATCATAATCAAATTCAAACTCAACATTATTTTTCTTAAAAGAAAAAACAGCTTTTTCTTTCTTAAAAACCTTTTTATTTATATCATTTTTATTCAAAATAGAACAATCCAATGCTTTAAGAGCATCATAAATATATAAATCATGTGGCATTAGATCCTGAATAACATGAATCTTCTTATCACAGCTTAAAACACTCCATCTTTTTGAACTAATTTTTGTTATCTTTTGCAAAGTATCTTTATTAATTATTTTTTTTAAGAAAATAAAACTTGGATCATATAGAAAAACTTGATCGACAGTTAAAAAACATTCATTTTTTCTAGAAATACTTAAAAGCTCTTTTGCCTGAGAGGCTTTTAGAGATAGTGGCTTCTCAACAAAAACATTTTTTTTGTAATTTAAACACTCTTTTGCCAGAGAAAAGTGAGTTTCTTCTGGGGTAACAATAAAACAATTCTGAATACTTTTATCAAGTAAAAAATCTTTTTTACTTATATAGTCAACACTCTCATCATTTGTTTTTTTCTCTACAACAAAAACATTAATATTCTTTTTTTTTAAAGTTGAATAAATCTTTTTTCCCCAATAGCCAAGGCCAAATAAAGCAATCTTCATAAGAAAATTTTACTTAACTTACTAATAATAATAGTAACAAAAACATGAAAATAAATATTTATTTTTTGAGAAAAAGATAGATTTTCTCTATTAAAAAAGTCTTTTAAAAACAACTTGATCTTTAGATTGCTAGAAAACTTTTGTTTTTTTCTAAACTCATCCCATCTTTTTTCATACAAAAAATGAGACTTAGAAGAAAAAATAAGCTTCTTGTAATACCATATAAAATCGGTTGGATCTTTATGTTCGACATACATCTCTTCACAAAAGTATGCTTTTCCCCCAGCTTTTTGTATCTTCATGCCCAAATCGCTATCTTCACAGGCGCCGTTATAATACTTGACTATTTCTTCACTAAAAAATGTTTTGTTTTTAGTTAAAAATAGTTTGTTGTAAGCAATATTCTTATTATCTAAAACTTCTAAATCTAAAACTTTATTGTTTTTATTAATATTAGATTTTTTCCAAAACTCATCAAAGATTAATGTAACAAGCGATGAAGGGTTTTTTTTGAAGAAAGTGCCACTTTTACCGAGTATTGATGCTGAGTTTGGATATTTTTTTATAGATTTTTTTATTGATGAAAACCAATTTGGAGAAGCAATGCAATCATCATCAATGAAAGCTACCCAGTCACAAGAAGATTCTTTTATGCCCCTGTTGTAAACAATTGGATAACCCTTTGTTTTTTCTAAAAAATACTTAACTGGGAAAGAAACATTCTTTGAAAAATTTTTAACGATTATTTTGGTATCGTCAGAAGAGTTATTATCAATTACTATTAGTTCATCTAGCTTGATTGATTGTGAAGACAGACTTCCAAGAACATGCTTTAATTCCTGCCCCCTGTTTCTTGTTACAATAATAGTTGAAACTCTCATCGTCCGGTGATTATAACAACACTTTATATGAAAAACATTGTATATATTACAGAAAATTTAGACTTCTTTTCTGATAGTGGAGCTAAAATAAAGACTCTTAATACCATTGAGTGTCTTTCTAAAAAATTTCACATAACTATTTTAAGTCTTAATTCATCTAAAAAAATAAACCAAGTTTATCGAAGAAAATTCAAGAATATTGACTTTCATTATGTCGTAGATAAAAACATTGAAAATCCAATCAAAAAACGACTTTTAGAACTTATTTATTTCTACATAAAAGGAATTCCTTATTATTTTTTTCAATATAAAAATAGTTCTTTCAAAAAACTAGTTGATAAAAAAATAAAAAATATAAATCCAGAAGTTATCCATATAAACCATTTGACAATGTCTCAATATTTACCAAAAAACAAAAGGCAAATATGGGTATATGAAGAACATAACATTGAACACAAGCTTAGATTTCAAATGGCAAGATTTTCTAAAAAAATTGGTTACCATTGGCTAATCTGGCTAATGGAAGGAATATTGCTTTCTTTTAAGGAAAAAAGTATTTGGAAAAAATTTGATTATATTTTTACTATCTCCAGGGACGATCAAGAGTATATTTCTAAATATATAGATAAAAAGAAAATTTTCTTACAAAACATATTCATGCCCGTAAAGAAAACTGTAAGACATAAGAAAAACAATAAAGACATTCTCTTTATTGGAGATCTTGAGTGGCTTCCAAATAGAAATGGAATCGAGTGGTTTATAAAAAAAGTACTCCCAAATATTCCCAAAGCAACTCTACACTTAGTTGGAAATGTTGATAAAGAATTTAAAAATAAAAACCAGCAAAAAAACATTGTTTTTTATGGATACCAAAATAACATTGATTCGTTCTTTATTAAATCAAGCATTTTTATAGCTCCCCTACTAATTGGGGAGGGTGTGAGAATAAAAATTCTTGATGCTTTCTCTAGAAAAATACCGGTTGTAGCTACAAAAAATGCAACAAAAGGGCTTAGTGTTAAAAATAAAAAAGAAATATTAATTGCAAAAAATAGTAAAGAGTTTAAAAATTACATAACAAATATTTGGGGAAATAAAATAAACACAAAAAACATTCTAGACAAAGCAACACACTATCTAGACAATAATCACTCTAAAAAAGAAAATAAAATATATATAGAAAACTATCCCATCAAATAAAGTGAAAAAAATAAGCTTAGAAAAACTACTAAAAAAAATTCTTGAATTTAGAGATAAAAGAAATTGGAAAAAATATCATTCTCCAAAAAACATGATTATTGCTTTTTACTGTGAGTTGGCCGAGCTTGCAGAACATTTTCAATATGAAACAGATAAATCTATTAAAGAAAAAAGTAAAATATATGATGAAAAAATATCAGATGAATTGATAGATGTTTTATGGTGGACCCTACTAATTGCTCATGAATATGGGATTCATATTGATAACCCAACAATAAGAAATAAAATAAATAAGTTTTATCCAAGAAAATCATTACTAATAATGTTTAATTCCATAGGAAAAATTAGTTCTGAAATAGTAGGATCAAAAGATAAGATTCAAAAAAAATACTTACTAAAGAATAAAAAAGCCTTTTCCAAAGAAATTCAAAGTATTTTTAACCAAGTTGTTTTGTTTTCAATATTTTTTAATCTAGATGTAGAAAAGGAATTTTTAAGAAAATTTGATAAAAATAATAAAAAGTACCCTATTAATAGTAAAAGGATTTCTCTATTAAAACTAATTAGTGATAAACTACATAAAACTATATGAAAAAAGATACTATCCTCCCAAAAGACACACCTATAAAAACGCTAAATAAGATTAAAAAAAATCCTCTCGAGGATATTGAGTATATAAAAAACATAGAAAAACAGCTTAAAAAAAGACGTGGTTATGTTTTTAAAATGCCTAAAAAGAAAACACCAGTAATCTTAATGTTCTCTGGTGGACTAGACAGCACAACTATCTGCGATATTCTCCTAAGAAAATATGGACTACAAGTCTACCCCCTTCACTTAAGAAGAGGTCAAATACGCATGCCAATCGAAGAAAAGGCTGTTGCAGATCTCTCAAAACATTTTTCTAAAAAATTTCCAAAACTATTTCACCAACCACAGATCGTAAACGCCTTTATTCCCCCTCTTGAATTTAGATTTGATGTTACTGCTCATGCAGAGGTAAAAGCCAATAAAAAGAATAATCAATGGCTTGGAATACCGATGTATACGTCAATGGCTGCTGAATATGCTGTTAACTACGCTATTCATTTAGAAAAAAGCAAGGGCGTCAAAATTAGAGACATTTTCTTTGGAATCATGAGTAAAGATGGATTGGTAATGAAGTATGAAACCTTAACATTCTTAAGATCTGCAACAAATCATATCTGTCAGCTAATGGGAGACTATTCATGGCAAGTTTCCTCATTGCCTGTAGAAAAAGAGCTTGGATATTATTTTGACAAAGAACCATTAATTCAATGGTGTGCAAAATATAAAGTTCCAATACATAAATCCTTTAGTTGTTTAGACCCTCACTATTTTCATTGTGGTAGTTGCTACTACTGCCAAAGAAGAAAAAATATTACCAAAGAGATAGGTGAAAAAGATAATACTTTTTATATAGATGAACAACCATTCATAAGACCAATTCAAATAATAGATAAAGTTTTATATACACTCCAGTACACAAAGTTCTTTGCACAAATTAATAAAACATTTTTTAAATATTTCATCAAATATTTTAATGGAAGATAATGTGAGAAAAGACAATCTAAAAAAAACATACGATAAAATTCAATTAAACTTTGGCATAAAAACATTCTTTGAAAAAAAAACATATAAATTAAAGCTGTTTATTGATCATAAAATAATATATCCACTTTATAAAAAAATAGAAAAATATATTTTTAATGAAGTTATTAACCACTATGGTGCAGACTATAAGTGGAATGATCAAAAAAGCCAAAATATCGATAAAAAAACAAGTAATTATGGATATGGACTCTTCCACTATTCAATGATTAAAAACCAAAAACCAAAAAAGGTTCTCTGCGTGGGATCAATGTATGGTTTTATCCCCTATATGATGGCTAAAGCCTGTGAAGAAAATGGGGTTGGAAAAGTTGATTTTGTTGATGCTGGATTTGATCTCAAAGATAGTGATGACAAAGAAACTCACTACTTTGGACATGGGTTCTGGAAAAAAGAAACTGCAAAAAAACACTTTTCATATTTGCTAAATCCAAAATATATAAATACTCACATCATGACCACTAAAGAATTTGCAAAAAAATATAAGAAAAATAAATATGACTATATTTGCTTGGATGGAGACCACTCCTATGCTGGAGCTACCCTGGATATGAAGCTTTTTTGGCCAAAATTAAACAAAGAGGGTTTCGTTTCATTCCATGACATACATCTAGAAAAAAACTTCTTAAAAAAAGAGGCTAGAGATATGGATTTGGAACTTGGATATAAAAAAATCTGGCAAGAATTAATAAAAACAAAGAAATTCAAGTTTGAATTATCAAATCATTATTCTGGATTAGGATTTTTACAAAAACTATAATGACCGGACTTAAAAAATTTCTATCAAAAAAAATAAACTCAAAATTCGAAAAGATATTGAGAGAGAAGTCATTTCCTAAAAAAAACATTTCATTATTTCAAAAAAAGATTATCCAATGGTCGATTAAAAAAAGACTAAAAAACGAGAACTGGGATCAACAAATACAGTCTCCAGTTTCACAATTTACACACCCTGAGTCAAGAAATATTCTTAAAGAAATAATCTCGTATAACCCAAATAACCTTGGTAACTGGTCTCTAGAAAAACCATTCCATTTATCAGGCTTACTAGAAAAAAAGACCATTCAATATATAAGTAATCTTCTAAATAGTCAGAATTCTAAAACAGGTGGTTATCTTACAAGCGGTGGAACAGAAGCAAACATATTCTCAATGTGGCTTGGGAGAAACTTCTTAAAAAGAAAAACTGATGTTAGAAAAATGACTGTAATAAAAACAGGATTAACACATTACTCGATTGCAAAAGCTGCAGATGTTACCAATATTGATATCGTTGATACCTCTATTTCATCAAAAAACTGGGGAATGGATCCAATATTTTTTAAAGAAACCATTAAAAAAGAATATAAAAAAGGAAAAAGAGGATTCCTCATACCACTCACTATTGGCTACACCATAACCGGATCCGATGACCCAATAGAAGAAATAGATAAAGCTATATCTGAATTAAAAAAAGAGTTGCGTGGTGCAGATTTCTTTTGTTGGATTGACGCTGCCTTTTCAGGAATAATCAAGCCATTTATTGAGCCAAAGTTTTCCCCTTTTAAATATAAAAATGTTTCTGCTTTTTTAACTGATTTTCATAAATTCCCAGCTATTCCATATCCATCGGGAATCATTCTCTATAGAAATAGTTTAATAAAAAATATAGAAAAAGAAGTGTCTTATATTGGAAGAAAAGACACCACTCTCCTTGGATCTAGATCTGGAATATCAGCCATAACAACATGGTATTGTTTAAAAACAATTAATAAAAATGGGTTTAAAAAATTAATTCAAAAATCATTAAAAGATAAAAGGGAGTTTATTAATAAAATAAAAAACAAATCTCCAAAAATTAAGATCATTACTAATGAAAATAGTGTTCAAGCTGGAATTTATACAAACAATAAAAAAGAAGAAAAGCTACTCAAAAAAATGAAATTAGAACCAGCTATAGAAAACATAATTTTAGATGGAAAAAGAAAAAAGATAACTATTTACAAGCTTTTCTTTCTCCCTTTTTTTAAATAAAAAACTAGAGAACTTCTAAGTCTATTATTTTTCCACCTTCACCGCCAATTGAGAAGGAATCCAAATATATCTTCATGTCATTGCCAATGCTTAGCTTTGTTCCATCAATGAAATAATAATTATTTCCATATTTGTAGGCCTTAACTTTTAAATCCATGGTCACATCCCTGTAGTCTGGATTATTAATTAAAATTGTTTTTCCTCTAATATCAGAGAATTCATAATTAGAGTGAAGTTCGTTTTTGAAATCAATAATCTCTGTTAAAACTCTACCACTTTCATCACTCATTACCATTGATTTTTCCAACTTATTAGCAACTTCATAGTCGACCCACCTAGTTTTAACCGTGATTTTAATATCAACCTGATCTTCAATTTGACCATCTCCAAAGAAAGAAACAACTCCATCAACATTCTGATCACCAAATGTTAGATTCAGGCTCTTTCCAACTTCTATTGGTTCAGAATTAAATGTATATAAATTTCGCTTTTTATCAAAATAAGATCTGAGCTTCAAAACAACAAAGACTGTCTTTCTGCCTTCTCCATCTTCAAAAGTTTGTTTATCAACTATTTCCGCGATGTCTTCTCCAAAGGTATTTTTAGCAACATCTCCAATTAAAAGATCCTTAGCCAACCAATAACTAGTCTGTTTTTCTGTCTGCCACCACCACTCTTCATTGGAAATAAATACCCCAACAGTTACCCATTCTGTTTTTTTCATTATTTTTGAGATAATAAGACTTGAAAATATAGCAAAAATGATCAAAATGATTAAATAATCCAATCTTTTGAGTTTTCTTAAAAAAGAATAAAGCGAAGTGAAAAAATTTTTTATAAACATATCTAAACAATCCTTCATCGCCGATTATATCGGAAAAAAGACAAGTTTCATCTACAATTCGTTTCCTATCTTTTTTATTACTGCTATTTTTCTATTAAGTCTTCTTTTAGTTAAATCTAATTTAATGCTCCTAACAATCAGTATTTTATTTTTTGCATTTTTATTAACAAAAACAAAAAAACTAGACTTAACACTTTTTTTAGGATTTCTAGCAACTCTCCCTCTATCTAAAGGAAAGTCATTTGAGCTTATCATGCTAACAAATGATCAAGTTGCAACAAACTCTCTTTTTAATATTAGTTATGAATTTCAAATATATTTGAGTGATGTATTTTTATTTTTTTTAATATGGATTTTAATAAGAAATAAAAAAGTAATCAAAAAAATAACAAGTTTCTCCTTGTCAAAAAGTCAGTTATTTTTCCTAGCATTTATCTTTTTCTCTATTTTTTCTGGATTATCATCTAATTTTCCAATGGTTTCTCTTCTCTCATCTCTTCAGTTGGTAAAAATGTTCATGATATTAATGGTTCCTCTTTTTATTGAAAAAGGAATAAAAATAAAAAACATCTGGGAAGTTGCTGCTGCATTTATCTTTTTTCAAATAATTTTAATTATTTTGCAAAAAATCAATGGAGGACCACTTGGAATATATATGGAGTCGCTTCTTCAAAAAGAAGAGCTTGGAATAAGATCAAACGAAAATCCAGATATTATTAGGCTAACTGGATCCTTTTTTGAACCAAGTATTCTAGGAACATTTCTTCTAACTCAATATCTCTTTTTTATTAACATACTCAATAAAGTTAAAAAACAAAAAGAGAAGATATTAATAAAAATAATAATTATTGGCATAGTCATTGGAATATTTTTTACAGGAAGCCGAGGAATTTATTTAATATTTCTACTATCCCTATTAACTTCAATTCTACCTTTATTGAAAAGCAAAAAATACAATTTACCTAGCCTAAAAAGTTCAATCATTTATATATTCCCAATCCTAATAATACTTCCCTACTTTTTAAATAGATTTTCAGACTTCTCAAGTCTTTTTTCCAAATTAGGAAGTGGAACATATAGATTACAAATGGCAGAACAAGCTTTTTTATTAGCAAAAAATAATTTCCTAGGAGTTGGATTAAACCTTTCTCCACATAGCTTTGCTATACAAAAATTTTCAAAAGAAATAATATTTGATCCGGCTCATCCTCATAATATATTTTTTCAAATATTAGCTGAAACTGGTTTTATCGGATTAATTATTTTTAGTTTATTTATTTTTTATTCTATTAAAGAAGTTTCAAATTTTTCTAAAAACTATTTTTTCTATCCTATTATATTTTTTCTACTATCATCGCAAATCTATCCGATATTTATTAATCAGCCAGAAATAGCTAGTTTTCTATTTTTATATATTGGACTAAGTAAGTTATATACAAAGTCATGAAAAAAATATTCATAATCCCCTTTGAGTTACCATGGGATTGGACCGCAGACTATCAAAAACAAACAATAAAGCAGTTGAAAAAAATGGGTCATCAGTCAATTGCCTATATGAACAGAGATGCTGTTTTTTTCTTAAATAAAAAAAGAGTTGTATATCCAAAAATCAAAAATGTGTCCTTTTTTCAACCAATTTATATAATTCCTTTTCAAAGATTTTCTCTTGTCAGATCTATTAATCAATTTTTAAACTTAATATTTTTAAAAATAAAATTTTGGAATAAGAAAATGTATTTTTGGTCATTTGATCCAGACTTCTATAAAATGATATATTTTTCTAATTTTCTCAAGATAAAAACTGTATATGATTGTGTTGACTATCACAGTCACGCACAAAAAAATATTAAAAGAATAATTAAGAATTTAGAAAATAAAACAATTAGTAGTGTTAAATATTTCTTTGTAAATTCAAAAGAGCTTTTCAAAATTCACAAAAAAACAAGAACTGCTGATAAAGTTGTTCCCCAAGGATTTGATTTAGATCTTTTTAGTAAAAAAGTAAAGCCATTATCCATACTAAAAAACAATAAAAAACCAATTATCGGCTATGTTGGAGGCATTAATTATAGATTGGATTATGATTTACTTATTGAATTAGCTAAAAAAAATAAAGAGTGGCAATTTGTCTTTTGGGGGCCAATCCAAAATCAAGATAATGATCAATTAATAAATATAAAAGAAAAACAAAAAGACTTATTTTCTTTAAAAAATGTTTATACAAATAAAAGTTTAAAAGAAATGATCCCTGCTGTTATTAAAAATTTTGACGTTTGCATAATTCCCTACAACAACAAATTTGATTTCAACTTGCACTCTTATCCAATGAAAATTTTTGAATACTTTTACTTAAAAAAACCAGTTATCTCCTCTGAAATAAATGAGTTAAAAAACTTTTCTAAAGATTTGGTCTCTACGGCTAAATATTATCAAGACTGGAAAATAAAAATAACTAATAAGTTAAATATAGAAGAAACAAATAAGGTTAAAAAAACCAAAAGAGATTTATCCATAAAAAATTCATGGAAAGATAAAATAGAATACATTCTCAATAAAATTAATTAGTTTTTTTCTGTAAAATACCTAATCCAGATCCTAAGAAGTCCAATGAGATGGCGTTCTTCTTTGCTATTTTTTTCCAAACCTTCCAAACACCGTAGTCTCCCTCAGGTTTTTTTCCTTTTATAGAGATGTCATGAAAAGAAATAAAGCCGCCCTCCCTTAACATTGGCCAAAATAATTCATAATCTCTAAGAGCTCCCTCATAGGAGTGGTCTCCATCTATATAAATATAATCATATTTAATTTTTTTTCTAGAAATTTTTTCGAACTTAGTTGTTTTCATTACATGTAAAGTAATAAAGTTTTGAAGGTCAAATCTTAAAAATACTGATTTTCCCTCATTGGTTTTCCAATATCCCTCTCCAGTCCAATGACTGTCATCCTCTAAACCAAAACCAGCATCAACAAAATCAACATGACCAAAGCCATTGTCCTTGCATGCCTGAGCAAGAACTGCTGGTATATAACCATGTCTTGATCCAACACATAAAACATTTTTAGGCTTTATTGTTCTTAGAAAACCATAGTGAATCCAACCATATCCAAGGTCAGCTCTTTCAAAATTAGCCCTATGTCCATACTCATCTGCTTGAAAATGATGCATTAATTTTTGAACTTTACTTTCAGAAACCAAAAACTTTCCGTCTATTAACTCGAATATTTTTCTCTTTATTTTTGTTTTTATACCAAACATAAGTATGTCCAATTGTATCAAAGTAAAAACATATATTTATAATCAAAAAAAACTTATTTTGCTTTTGCCAAGGATGTGCTACACTTTTCATTAACGTTATGATAAATACTATTGGTTCCAATCCTATTGATAAAATTAGCCCAACTCCTACTCCTGTAGATAGTGGGCCTCCAAAAGATCTAACCCAAGAAGCGCCTAAGTTTGAAAAAAAGTTTTCTAAAGAACAAAAGAAAAAAATACCTTCAAAATATCTTATTGCTGGTATTTTGTTATTAGTTCTTACAATTGGTGGTGGAATTGGTCTTTTCTTAATGCAACAGAAACAAGATCTTAGACAACAAGCAAATGCTGGAGACTATGTTGTTCCAACCACTCCTCCAAATCCAACCACTCCTCCAAATCCAACCACTCCTCCAAATCCAACTACTCCACCACAGCCAACCACTGAACCAACAGTTGGACCAACTACTGAGCCTACTATCGAACCAACTGTTGATCCAACCATTGAACCAACCATCGAGCCAACAGATGAGCCTGTTAATCCTACAGATGAGCCAAGTGACGATGACTCATCTAGCTCATATAGTTACTCAGAGAGTAATAGCACTGCAACAGTAAACATTGATAATGGGGTTGTAGGTGGAGCTCAACAACCAGATTTACCAGCAACATTACCAGAAACAGGCCCAGAAGACTGGATTCAATATCTACAAGCTGGACTTGGAGCACTTGGAGTTGGAGCACTATTGCTTCTATTCTTATAAAAAAATAATTAGTAAATTTAAAAGACCCATACCCATGGGTCTTTTTTATTCCTACTAATTGACTCAATAGTTTAAATAGTTATATCCTTATATGGCAGAAATGTCTGTTTTTTTATGGAATCAAATATTCAAAAAACCACCAGTCAAAATAGTGAAAAAATAACTGAGAAAAAAATCGTTAACAAAAAATCACCAAAAATGTTTTTTGGGGTTCTTACATTAATTATATTAGTAATAGGTGGATTAGTTGGACTATATTTAACAGAAATAGGTCAAGACCTCAGGCAACAAGCAGATCTTGGAGATTATCAATCTGGATGTACCATAGGATCTTGCCCAGCAGGACAAACTTGTCACTGTCAGGATGGAAATGCTTGCACTATAACAGCCTGTGAAGATGATGATTTAATAAGAAACTGTGAGGAACAGGGAAGATCTTATTGTGTTAATGTTTATGGTCAATCCAATACCTGTTGTGCAGTTGGATATAAGTGTTGTGCCAATAGTAATGGATGTTGTTCAGATAGTGGCCCAACAAAACCACCAAATCCAACCACTCCTCCTGGTACACCAACTCCAACCACTCCTCCTGGAACTCCAACCCCAACTATTCCAATAACAACATTAACAGAATGTGGTAAAACTCCTTGTTCTACAGATTTAGACTGTCTTGGTAGTGAACTAGGAGTTATTTGTGTAACTGCTGATAGTGGTGATAATTATTGTTCTTTTGGATTATTTCAAAATGCATGTAAAGCAGATCCAAATCCAGTTAATTGTTGTACTGCTGGACCAACACCAACTGCTTCGCCAACTCCAACAATAACACCAACACCTACCCCAACCTCAACACCAACTCCAACAATAACACCAACAATTACCCCAACGCCCGTAATTAGTGAATGTGGATATACTCCATGTGCAACTAATAATGATTGTGAAGAAGATTTAATTTGTGTAATCGTCAGTGATGATGAAAAATATTGTTCTAAGGAAGAATATAAAGATTCCTGTATAGAAAATCCTGGGATAGAAGCCTGTTGTAATGAACCAACTCCTACTGAAGCTAGTGATGACGATGACTCATCTAGCTCATATAGTTACTCTGAAAGTAATAGTAGTGCCACAGTAAATATTAACAATGAAAACACTACAACAGTAGCAGGTGGAACAGCTACTAATAGATACGCTCCAACTGAGCCTACTCTACCTCCAGAGTTACCAAGATCTGGGCCAGAAGATTGGATCCAATATCTACAGATTGGTCTAGGAACTCTTGGAATTGGAGCTTTACTCCTACTCTTCTTGTAAGAGTGGATTGACTAACCAGATAAAAAAGAGATATGCTTGATATCAGATACAAATGTCTGATCAATCGTCCAAAAAAAACGATCTAAATAGTGTGGTTCCCTCTACAGATAGAGGTTCTTCTAATTTTTCAACAAAAAAAGCAGGTGAATTAAGAAACAAAAAGAAAACAAAAATGCTATTTAGCGTTTTTGCGCTTCTAGTTTTATTAATCGGTGGAGCCATTGGTCTTTATATGACTAAAATTAGTCAAGACCTCAGACAGCAAGCAGATGTTGGTGATTATGGACCAGGAGATGATGTTTGTACTGCTAGTGGTGGAGAATGGAGAGGAAATCTTTGTTACATGGGTGGGACAGCTACTTGTGAAGGACCAGTTTCTGGTGGCGGAGATCCATGTGCTGCAAATGGTGGAATTTGTTCAGGAACAAATGTTATTCGATGTAAATGTGGAGAATCTTGGGTTGCAGGAAAAGCTGGTTCAAAATGTAGCGATCTGTGTAGTGAAGCTGGATTGCCATGCGATGACACCTGCACTCCAACAAAACCTCCAAAAAATCCAACTACTCCTCCAAATCCAACTACACCCCCTGGCACACCAACACCAACCTATCCTCCTGGCCTAATAACTCCTACGCCAACAAGTGGACCTCCTTCTCCAACACCTACTTTGCCGCCTAATGTAACTCCAACCATAACTCCAGCAGTTACAATAATCCCTGGATGTGGTTTTGGACCATGTAGTGATTCTAGTTGTGAAAATGGAACAATATGTATTACAGCTGATGATGGTGACTCTTACTGCTCTATTCCTGAGTATGAGAGCGCTTGTGCCAATGACCCTGGGGTAGTTGCTTGTTGTACTGAACCAACCCCAACTGTCACTCCAACGCCTGCTCCAAATGAGTGTGGATATACTCCTTGTGAAGATGATGTCGACTGTAGTGGATCTCTAACCTGTGTTGTAGCCAATGATGGCGAAGGATATTGCTCGGAACCAGAATATACAAATGCCTGTTATAACAACCCCGGAATAGATGCTTGCTGCAATGAGCCAACTCCTACTCCAACCGATATTCCAGAAGAAGAGGGTGGTTCATCTAGCTCATATAGTTACTCTGAAAGTAATAGTAGTGCCACAGTAAACATTAACAATGAAAACACTACAACAGTAGCAGGTGGAACAGCTACTAATAGATACGCTCCTACAGAGCCTACTCTACCTCCAGAGTTACCAAGATCTGGGCCAGAAGATTGGATTCAATATCTACAGATTGGTCTAGGAACTCTTGGAATTGGAGCTTTACTCCTACTCTTCTTGTAAAATATTAAAGAAAACTTGGCGAAACTACCTTCCTGGTTTATAATTTTTGTTTTATAATTACAGTCTAGAAGCGTGCGTAGCTCAATTGGTAGAGCACCAAGCTTATACCTTGGCGGTTCTAGGTTCAAGTCCTAGCGCACGCACCAATAATAAAGAAAATATTTTATGAAAAATAAACTTCAGAACACTCTTTCTTGGGTTAAAAACCTCTGGAAAACAAAAAAATGGTTAGTTATTATCACCATCATTATTCTCTTAATAATTGGTAATAAATTTTATCAAGATAAAAAGAATCAGCCAGTTCTGAGTTTTGCCAATCCAACTATCAAAACTCTTACAAAAACTCTAGATGTCTCAGGAATTATTGATGCCAAAGAAAAAGTAAGCCTTCGTTTTGCTACTGGAGGAAAAGTTGTTTATCTTGGAGCAAAAGAGGGTGATAGCGTTAAAAAATGGCAAACAATCGCTACGATTGATCAAAGATCAGCTTTAAAAACTCAAGAAAAATACCTTAATCTTTATGCTAAAGAAAGATTGGATTGGGACCAAACACAATATGATATAGAGGATGGAACTACTGTTGATGAAACACAAAGAAGAGCTATAGATAAAGAGCAATATGATCTAAGCAACACTGTTTTAGATGTAGAACTTAACTCAATTGCAATTTCTAATGGCTCAATGTCTTCCCCGTTTAATGGAATCTTAATCAAAAGCCCAACTCCAGTAACAGGAGTTCAATTGCTGGCTACTGACACATTTGATATTGTTAACCCAGAAACATTAGTTTTTAAAGCATTGGTGGACGAAGCTGATATTTCTCTAGTTTCACAAAACCAGTCAGCAAAAATCGAAATAGATGCTCATCCTGATGAAACCCTAGAAACATTGGTTAGCTATGTCTCATTTCAAAGTGTTCCATCATCTAGTGGAACCTCCTTCATTGTCGAATTCCCTATTGCCTCATCCGATCTAACTAAATATAGATTAGGAATGAATGGTGACGTAAAAATAAAACTTGAAACAAGAGAGAGTGCTTTAACCATCCCACTAATTTCAATTAAAGAACGAGGTGATAAAACATTTGTTGATGTAAAAACAGGCAAAAAAACAACTGAAGAAAGAGAAATTGAAGTTGGACTTGAAACAGATGATGAAATTGAAGTCCTAAGTGGATTATCGGAAACAGATGAAATTGTTATCCCTGAATAAAACATGCCTCGAAAATCTAAAAAAACTGCTAAAAAATCAATAGTTCTTGAACTAAAAGATGTAATCAAAGAATACACTCTTGGAATACAAAAAATTCGTGCCCTTGATGGGGTTTCTCTCCAGGTCAAAAAAGGTGATTTCTTATCAGTAAAGGGACCATCTGGATCTGGAAAATCAACTTTCTTACAAGTTGCAAGCATTCTAGCTAAACCATCATCAGGAAAAATCTTGATCAATGGCGTTGATACCACTACCTTAGATGAAAATGAGAGAGCCCACTTGAGAAATAAAGAGATTGGATTCATTTTTCAAAATTTCAATCTTTTAGCAAAAACTTCTGCGTTAGAAAATGTCGCCTTACCGCTCGTTTATTCTGGAATAGATGAAACAACTAGACTGGAAATGGCCAAAGCCATGCTTGAAAAACTAGGTCTTGGAGATAGGCTAGATAACACCCCAGCCCAATTATCAGGAGGACAACAACAACGCGTAGCTATTGCTAGAGCACTAGTAAATAACCCTTCTATAATCTTTGCAGATGAGCCAACTGGAAACCTAGATTCAAAATCAGGTGCAGACGTTAAAAATATTCTTCAAAAACTAAGCAAAGAAGGAAAAACCATCATCATGGTCACTCATGAATCAGGAGTTTCTTCTGTCGCAAGAACACATATTGAAATTCATGATGGGAAAATAAGGAAATGAATCTAAAAGGAACCTTTCTAGTCGCCATCAAAGCCATCATGGTCAACAAGGGTCGAGCATTCTTAACCATGCTTGGAGTTATTATTGGTGTCTCCTCTGTTGTTTTACTTACTTCTATTGGGACAGGTCTTCAAGCATACATAACTGAACAATTTGAAAGTCTTGGATCAAATAATGTGTTTATTGTCCCAGGAAATGCATTTGGCGGAGGCGAAGGAGCAACTATTGATCCAGAAGCAAGATCAAACGCAATATTAAATAATAAGTTAAAGCTAACTGACGTTCATGAAATAAACAAAATTAGAGAACATGTTGAATTTGCCTTACCGATGAACTCTCAATCAGATAAAGCAACCTACAGAGATGAAGAGGAAACAATTAGTGTTATCGGCACATACTATCAGTATGAAGAATTCTTAGCTGGAATAGATAAGGGCCGGTTTTTTACCAAAACAGAAGACCAGGGTGCCGAAAGAGTTGCTGTCATAGGTTGGAATATAGCCGAAAATTTATTTGGGAAAATTGATCCAATCGGCAAAAAATTCAAATTAGGAACTCAAACCTTTAAAGTTGTTGGAGTTGCTGAAAAACAAGGTGGCGGTGGAGGCGGTCCAAGTTTTGATGACTACGTATACATTCCCTTGGAAACAAGCTTTAGAGTTTATGACAATGAACAAGTCGTTGAAATTATGATAAAGATTAAAGATAAAGACAAAGTTGAGGAAGCAATTGAAGCAATTGAAGCAACAATGCTTGAGAGACTTGATGAAGATGATTTTAGCGTTATCGGTCAAGAAGAAATTCTAGATACTATTAATGGCATCTTAGGAATGTTAACCATTGGCCTTGGTGGAATCGCAGCCATCTCATTGGTTGTGGGTGGAATCGGCATCATGAATATCATGCTTGTGTCCGTAACAGAGAGAACTAGAGAAATAGGTCTCAGAAAAGCTCTTGGAGCAACCCCAAACCAAATTCTTATTCAATTCTTAATAGAATCGGCTCTACTCTCAGTCATGGGAGGACTTATCGGCCTAGTCATAGCTTTTCTCGGAGCCCTGGCAATGCAACCATTCTTCCCAGCAAAGGTAACAGCGGGCGCAGTTATGCTGGCATTTGGAGTTTCTGCTGCTGTTGGAGTAATCTTTGGCGTAGCCCCTGCTAAAAAAGCAGCTAGTCTGTCTCCAATCGAAGCTCTCCGCTACGAATAGTTTAAAACTTCAAGCTTTTACTTTTTAGATATATACTCATTCCAGTGAGAAAAAAACTATTTACTATTATCGGAGTATTAATATTGGTTGGAGCTGGTTATGCCTATGCTAGCTATCAAGACGTTCTCCCAGAAGAAATTCCTGATCTACCAAAAGAAAAATTAGAAGAACTTGTTAATAAAGCACCCTCTTTTAATTCATTCCAGGCAACAACTGAAGATCAAATAGAAGTTCTTTCATCTAGGGCAAAAGAAGTTGGTGCTTACGCTCAAGATGCATTTCAACTAGGAATTAAAGAGGATGACAGCCAACCAGTTCATGAAAAAGCCATTGAATATGGCCAATATGTTTATTGTAAGCAAGTTGTTGAAACTTACGAAAATAATCAGGCTAACTAATTTCTGTGCCTATCCATTCCTTTTTAGCAAAGAAGTTGAAAAGATTATTATTCTTTCCTGACATAATGTAGGAGGTAATATTGAATTTTTTTACTAACTTTAGAGATTCCTCTATTTTTAAATCCATTCCACCAGTTACATCAATTCCCCTGGTTTTTCGAAGATGTTTTTGATAATCTTTCCAACTTTCAGATGAGATTTTTTTAATCACTTCTTTTTTATCATTTAGGAATCCATCAACCTCTGTGATGTGAATTACCCTTTTAACAAAATATCCTTTGTTTGTAAATTGTTCAACAAAAAAATTTAGAATTTTTTCAGTCGACCAAATAGTGCAACCCATTTTTTTATCAATAATAACGTCTCCACATGTAATGGGGAAAAGTCCCTTCTCAAGGTATTTTTCCAACAAAACGAAGAAGTTTTCTTCTGCTTTTTTATTATTGGTAATTAAAGAGTTGCTCATTAAAAAAGAGACTGCTGGAATACCCTGATTTAGGAATTCTTTAACTATTTCTCTGTTTAATCTTGCAGCAACATCCTGAACAACAGCCATCCCGTAAAGACTGCCTTCGTTAATAAAACCATCCATGGTTTTATATTTATGAGCTGGGATATGAGCAAAGCTTCCTTGGCCATGGCTAACAATTATTTGTTCTTTTGGAAATTCTTCTCTAATTTTTTTTACTTGTTCAACTAAGTCTTCAATGGCCTGTCTCTTTAAAGACATAGATGAAGCTTTGTTAGTTATCACCGATCCACCTAATTTGATTAAAGTAATTGGATTTTTTTTGGAGAATTTTTTCATAATTTATATGCACTTAACACTGCTTGTTGTGCAGCTGGTCTAATACTTTTTTTCTCACTAGCTAGAAAGTCTTTTAATTGATCTACTGGAACCTCAACTACGTCTACTCTCTCTTTTAATTTTAATAAGTTATTTTCCTCAATCACTACCCTAGTAACTACCCATAAAAGAAAGGTCATTGCTTCCCCATATCTCACCTGCTCAATAATGCCGTCTCGAACAATCTCTGATTTATCTAAATTAACTGGTAATCCAAATTCCTCATCAGCCTCTCTTCTTATTGTTTCAAAAACAATTGTTTCCTGATCAGGTTTTTGCATTAATCCTAAATCTTCATCTGTTTTTACTCCCCCACTTACAAATCCAAGCATTCCTTGTTGAAGAACAGTCCACTCCTCATCTCCCCTGGCTCTTTCTTTCTTTTCTTTTCCACCATTATTCAGTGGAGCGATATCTTCTTCTGGCAAAGGAAGAAAAACCACGTTCTCTTTGTGGGTTAGAACAGCAATAGCTCCTTGTCTAATTTTCTCCATATGTAAGTGTAAAAATGACTACATATTATTAGTCGTAAAAAATATTAAAACCATGCGAACTAAGACTCTATTTCCCTCAACAGGGATTTTCCTAAAGGAACAACTGTGAAAACAGTTATTAATCCTAAAATAGTAAACATTAATCTAGTGGTTCCAAACTTAATAATTGGACCAGAAACAATGGTTAGAATCATAAAAAATACACCAATAATCATACTAAGAGTTGAGATAGCTGTGGCTCGATACTTAGATGAAAAATGATCATTAGTCATTCTTCCTAAGATAATCCATCTGGCTGTTGATGCAGCCATTGATCCTGCAACGAATGGTAATGCCCACCAACTCTGCAGAAACATTCCTGGTAATAAAGAAAAAATCATTAATAAAGGAAAAAATAGAATGGAATTTCTCTCGTTAAAAATCTTCTTGTTCTGTAAAAGCTTGGTTAAGAAAATAATATTAAACATCCTCATCGCTCCAATTAGAAAACCACGAATATCGTCTGCAAAACCAAGATCAACCATTAATGAGTTGTTAAAATATAAAGCTGCTGTCCAAGTAATACTTCCAACAGCAATATAAAACCAAGATAGCTTCTTTAAAAATCTATTTTTAAAAGCTTCTTTGGCGCCCTGTTTCATTTGTCTTAAATAGTTTTTCAAGGTAAAAATCTCTGTATCTATGTCTGGTTCTGTTAAAAGAAGAGCAATTCCAGCAGCAAGTAAAAAGAAGAATCCCTCTAAAAAGAATGGAGCAAAAATATTCCATTTATATATCATTCCACCCAAAACCGTTCCTATGACCAAGCCCGTTTGAAGAACAATGCCTTGTTTTGCCACGATGTCTCCAAACTCAGACTCCCTATTATCTTGTTTTAAAGAGTCATATAAAAGTGCTTCTGTAGAACCGGATGTAAATGAGTCTGCTAAGCCAATAAAAGCCGCTAAAACCAAGTAGTGATTGAAGCCATTGGCAAAAGGAAACAATAATGAGCTGGCAGCAAAGAAAAGAAGACCAACAATAATAGAGATCTTTTTTCCCAAAATATCTGCAAAGGCTCCTGTTGGAAGCTCAGAAATGATTTGAACAAAATATTGAAAACCAACTAAAAAGGAGATTTGTTCAATAGTAATTACTCTCCTATAGAAAACAATCCATATAGGAATAGAAAAAATCAAAGAATGAGCAAACTGCATTAAATAATAAACAGCAATGTTCTTATCAGAGATAGTGTTTTTGCGTAAAAACCCAAACATAAAAAAATAATTCCCCAGTTGATCTGGAGAAGTAGCTTATATTATAAACCAAATTTCTAAAAACTCTAAAGCCTTACTCTCACATTAATCTCAGCCTCCACGACTTCTTTGTCTTTTCCATATTTAAGACGTGAGAGTTGTTTGATCATTTCAGATAATTTTGGATTCATTCTTGCTTTAACCTCATCCATGTCTTTCTCTAAAGACATGCTGAAAGCTGGTACAGGCTCATTCCCAACAATCGTTTTAATATAGACATGAAATTTCTCAACATTAGCTAAATCGTTCTCAGTAAAAGTGGGAGTAAATTCATGTTGTAAGAAATTAGCATCAGTCACACCAACTCTAAAAGCAATAATCGTACCAACGTTACCAAAAACAGCATTCTTCACTTCCTCATCAATCTGACCAATAAACTGATTAGCAACAATAAGATTTAGCTTATATTTACGAGCCTCAGAAAGAATCGTGGCGAAATCCTCTGTAGCATAGTTTTGGAACTCATCAACATAAAGAAAAAAGTCTGTGCGTTGATCCATTGGAATATCCTGACGACTCATAGCAGCAGTTAAAACCTTTGGAACTAAGATTAATCCTAAAAACTTAGCATCTTCTTCTCCAAGAATACCCTTTGATAAGTTACAAAGAATAATTTTTTGTTCATCCATGGCTTTTCTAAAGTTGAAAGCACTATATGGCTGACCAATAATATTTCTCATTGTTTTATTGGTAACAAATCTTCCAAATTTGGAAACAATGTAGTCTAAAACCTCTGACTTGTGAAAATCACTAGTTTGGGCCATTTGATCTGTCCAATATCTTTTAACCACTGGATCTTTAACCAATGGCAAAAGCTCTTCAACAAATTTTTGATCAGTTAGAGAACGAACTAGTTCAATAAATGTAGAGCCCTTTTTGGACATAATCGTTAACATGGCATTACGAATAGCATGTTCAAAACGAGGACCGATAATACCAGTTCTGTGTGGATCATAAAGCTTATACATTAAGCCGATAACAGAACTAACAACAAAGTGTTTTTGTTCTTCAGAATCAGCTTCCATCATATTTAAGCCCATTGGCCTATCAAGATCGGAAGGATTGAAATAGATTATATCTTCAGCTCTTTCTGGCGGAATGAGCTGAAGAATATCTTCTACAAACTCTCCATGAGGATCGATGGCACAAACACCTTTCCCATTCTCAATGTCTTGCATAATCATTTCTTTTAAGAACTCAGATTTACCCGTACCGGTTTTCCCGATGATATACATGTGTCGCTGTCTATCTTTAAGGTTCATGTGAACATTTCTTACATCACCACGATAAACAGACTTACCCAAGAAAAGGCCTTTGTTTGGAATCAAATTTGGAGCTGGAGCATTTTTTGCAATCAACCATTTTATGTGGTGAGTCTCAACCGTCTTGTTTGGAAAGTGAAAAATAGTAGCCAATTCCTCTGTGTTTAGCACAAAACTGCCAAAGCCAAAAAGAGGCATATACCTATAAATAAAATCGATCATGAATAAGTGCCTAAAGAAAAATAGTGGCTTCTTAAGCTTGTTGTAGGCAGAAGTAAACTGAGCAAAAGATCCCTTAATATTGCTCAAGTGTGACTCTGCTGTAACTTCATTTGGAGATGAAACAACCATCCTAATGGCAACCCTAAACCCTGGTTTGTCTACTTTGCTAGTGATAGCCTCCATTTCTTTTGGATCGTGACCATAGGTTGCTTTTTGAGGATCAGCCTCTCTCTTCTTTTCGTTTTTAATATAGCTCCTACCTTTTTTCTGCCAACCAGACCCTTCTGGATGAATTAAGATCTGCAAAGCAGCTCCATCTCCTTCTCCCATTTTAGAAAATGCTGAAGTTATTAGAGATAATCCATCAGTGGGTAGGTCTTTATAAGTTTTGAGTGGCAAATATTGAGCATCTTTCAGTCTTAAATAGGTAAAAGCTGTTTTACCCTTCTCATTAAAAATATTAACTTCATCTTGCTCTTTAATATCAGCAAATGGATATGCTCCATGAATCTGTTTTTCAACTAAATCTCTAATTTTTTTAGTACAACTAACGTAGAAAGTAATTTCTTCTTTTAGACCAACTATTTCAAAACTAATTAGTTCTTCAGGGTGTAAAAATGAAAATGCACCACTTTTCTTCAAAGAATGAAGGCCTGCAAACATCTGCTCGGCTGCATCTATCTTAATTTCATTGTCTTTTGGCAAACGAACCATTAGTGTCACAAAATCTAGAGAATAGCCTTCTCTTCTTCTGTGCTTAAACCATTGAAAAAATAAATACCCTAAGAAAAATAGTGCTACACCAAGAACAATTATCAATAAAAAATTCATGAAAAACAAAGAAGTTTGGGTAATGAAATCAGCAGAACCAAAGTTCATGACTCATCCTTTTCTTCGATGCGATAAATAACTTTTCCAGAAAAAACCTTCATTATTTTCTTACTCCATTCTACTAGCCAACGCACACTAAATCGAGGATTCTTACGAGCCCCTTTCTTTTCTATTTCTGGAGTAATCGGTAAAACAACAACTGGTTGAGATGGATAGTTATGATCATTTGGTTGAGTGTTGGAGCCATCTGCAATTACTATTTCTTCTGGTGCTGTTTCTGAGTGATCTTCTACTTTTTGTAAATAGCTCTCGACCTCAGGGGGAATTTCTGGAGTTGGTTCAACCTCAACTTGCTGGGCACTTCTTGCTGCATCAACAGCAATTTGATCCAAAGAAACACTGTCCAATGACTCTTTACTACCAGCTGACCCAACTGGATTTTGAGGATTTAATGTATCTGTGGCTTGATCGATCACCTGAGAAGTAACTTGAGACATTAGTCCAACTTGTTCATCGGTTGCTGGCTCTTGATCTTGCTCTACTTCTGATATCGATTCATTTAACAAATCAACACTACCCTCATCCTTTTTTTCTTCAGGAACGCTCTCCAAAAGTTCATTAATAAATTGATTTCTCTCTAGTTTTTCTCCTGGACTAGATAGCTTTTCTAAATCAGCTAATAAATCATCTGTTTGTTTTGTGGTTTTTTGTAAATCTTGAGGAGGGGCTGTAGTTGGTTTAATTCCAGACATGCTTTTTTTAAGCATATTACCAATAGTCGAGTTGGGATTACCAACAAAACGACTCACCATTTTTCTGGATGGTTGGGCAGAATTATCCGACACACTTATATAATACTGGTTTTATGAGGTGGAAGGAAGACCTGTTCCGCTTATTTTAAAAGGAAAGCTTGATACCTTTTTCTACTGGAATTTCTAGAACCATATCAACTTCTTCAAGAGAGCCATATCTTTCAATATCATCATCAGGAGTACCTTCTACTGGTGGTTGTATGTTTTCATCAACACCAATAATCTTCATGTCTCTGATCCAGTACAGGTCTATTGGAAATTTCATTCCCTTCATCCAAAAAATAGGTTGAGAAGGTTCGCTAAAAATGAAAAGCATACCATCTAACTCAAAACTGTCTCTGTTCCCCAAGCCAGTGCCTATGCTTTGTGGAGTTTTAACTATCTCAATTGTTAAGTTCTTTCCAAATAATTCTCCAGTGATAATGTCATGATCGTTGACCCCTCTTAGGCTGATGATCTCTTCTGGTTTAAAAATTACTGATGAGGCAATAATTAATCCTAGTAATAAAACTACTGCGATTAATATTTTTTTCTGCATTTTTTAACTATCCAATAAATAATAAATAAAAACTCTAAGCTAATAATAACCCATTGGTTTGTTCCTAAGCCATACCAATTTATCCTATCTATCCTTAAAAAATCTAAAAAGAAGCGAATTATTCCATAATAAAGAAGATAAAAGGTAAAAAATCTTCCTCCTCCAACCTTCCATATTTTTTTCTTTAATAAATAACTCATAATTAAAAAAGCTACTACGACTAGAATTCCTTCATATAAAAAAAGTGGGTGAAAATATGAAAATTTATCAAATCCAGCAACTCTGTTTTGATAATCAATAAAAATCTTCCATGGCAAATTAGTAGGTAAACCGTAAAGCTCTTGATTTACAAAATTTGCCCACCGACCAATGGCTTGGGCTATCGGTAAACCAAAAACAATACTATCTAGATATATTCTTAGTCTTTTTTTATCTTTTTCTAAAAAATAAAGAGCCACTAGTCCTCCAAAAACTGCACCTAAAATACTCAAGCCACCATTCCAAATATATAAAACTTGAATTAAATTTTCTTTATATAAATAAAGATCTGTAAAAACATGCCAGGCTCTTGCTCCAAAAACACCTGCTAAAAAAATGTAGAAAAAATTCTTAAAAAAAATCTTTTCTTCTATACCACTTTTAATAGCTTTTTTTTCAGCTAATAAATAACCAACGATAGTCGCTGTTCCTACAATAAAACCATAAAAGTGAAAGATCATTTAAATCCTTTTATAAAAGAACTAAAAAATGTAAAACAATAAAAAATGCCACAGATCCTGCTAATATTTTTTGTAAATTTTCTCTAGAAGGATTGAAGTCTGTTAAAGAAAGAAACTTGCTAAAAAATAGTTCAGGAGTTTTCATTTGTTTGGCCATTTCTACTAAAAAGAAAAGTATCAACCCCCCCATTAAACCCATGGCCATAAAACTACCAGATGAAGTAAAAACAAAAATCGAGGTTGGAATTAAAGACAACATATATAAAGAAGATTGGGAAACAAAAAACTTTTTATCCTTATTTTCATCGTCTTGGTATAAGGTATATAAGTATTCCTCATCAATAATCGCATAACCAACACCCATAAAAGCACCTATTAAAAACAAAACAAACTCAGAAATAGCACTGGTAAAAAAGAAAATCATTAGGGAATAAAAAAGAGCAGCTAAAAGATAAATTCCAGATTCTTTAATAACTTCGATGGGTGGTTTTGTTTTCATAACTCATCCTGTATTTTTATATCTAAAATTTTTCTTAAACTGTAGTCAACTGTTTCTTTAACAGCGGGATTTTCATCATATTCTTTACCTAATAAAGAAACTACTTCCTCTAATTCCTCATAGCTTACTTTTTCACCAAAAACCAAAATATCGTTGCCTGCTAAAACAGCTAACAAAGTAGTCTCTGCTAAAGATAAATCCTCGCCATCTTCATTTTGAGTAATTGCAGACTTCATTTCCAATGCATCTGAAAAAACCATTGCTTGAGGAAAGTGGATAGGAAATGGATCTAAGCATATTTCGCTCAAGCTGCATGGCAGCCCATCTGTTCTACCAGCAACAGCAACATGAGCTGTCATTACACCAATATTTGGAAAGGTTGTAAAAATCCTTTCAAAAGGAGCTGTATCTTGTGGCTCTGTATAAATTTCTTCTGAATAAAAATGTAGGTCTTTAGTGACACTTCCAATTCCTGGATAGTGTTTAACCACAGACAAAATTCCTTGAGACCCAAACGAGTTAATATAATCTTCTGCAGAATCCAATAAATTCAATTGACTTTCACAAGCCCTGCTCTTTAAAAAAGATCCTTCTCTCGGAACGTCTATTACTGGAGCAAAAACAATGTTAACTCCCACTGACCTTAGTTCTTTAGCTGATTCTTCAAAAATAACTCTTCTTTTTCCAGTAGACTCAGAACAAACTGCTTCCCAACTTGGCAAATCAGAAAATCCTTTTCCAGATAATCTTTGTACTGTGCCGCCCTCATGATCAACGGCCACCAATGGAGAGAAGCCTGATTTTGAAAAAGGAAGGGCCTGAGTAAAATCCTCTACTGACTCTGCATTTATTCTCGACCCAAAAATCGTCACAAATCCAGGATTATTTTCATAAATAAAAGTCATTTCACTAGAAACAGATGCTTCCTCTTTATTATCCAAAGAAACTGGGAGACTAATCATTTGCCAAATCTTTTCGTTTGTAGACAGTTCACTCAATATTATTTCTTCTTTTGGAGTTATTGGGGTTGGCTCATCAACAACAATGTTTTGCTCAACTTGCTGATTTTCAAAATATTTTAAAAACGGTCTCTGAAAATAGTTATATCCACTTAAAACAGCTAAGACAAAAAGTGTGATTATCACTATTCTAGTAGAAGAATTATTCATTTTTTTTAGATTCCTTTTTTTCTTCCCTTAATTGTTTCATTTTCCACATAAAAAGAGCTGCTTTGCTTTTTGCATTGGAGTCACTCACAAAAGAAAGAGCTTTCTCCAGCATAGCCCTACTGTCTTTCTTAGCCATTCTCATATACATGCTCACGCGAGTCAAATCATTCAGCTCAACAGCTAACCTGTAACCAAAATCTTGAAACTCCTGGGATATGTAGCCACCCTTATCTTTAATCTGATATTTATTAAATAAAACTCCAACCGACTCAAAGCCAATTTTTTTCTTCTTTTTAGATTTTTTTTCAGCAGCGGATGATGAAAAGAGACCATCTTGTGTCATTAGCTAGTATTCTACCAGCTTAGTCTTCGTGTTTCTTGCTAATAAACAGGCTCATCAAGGCCCCTATTGCCCCAACTAAAAATAGGCCATTCCACTCCATTGAAGAAACTAAAAATATGGCAGCAAGAACTAGCCAAAATAAAGATGATGCGAGACTGACAATTATTTCTCTATAGGTGAAATATGAAAAAGCTTCCCTACCCTTGCCCCTATTCATCAATACCCTGTCAAAGAATAACCAATGAAAATTACCAGTAATCTTGTCTATTGAGTCAGTGAAAGCAATAGACCAAAAACCAAGTATTTGAGAACGAATAAACCACAACCCGGATAGAATTCCCCCCGAAACAAAAAATGGTCTTTTCTTAATCTCTGTGTCTAGTTTAACGCCAATAAATAAGCTTAAAATCATTGATACTAAAAATGAAAGACTATAAACAATTCCAACTTTTTCCGTGTTTCCTAAAAGTAAAAATACGTAAAGAGGCCAAATATAGATAGCATTATCATAAATAGCTTTTCCAGCTATTGAAAAACCAAGCTTCCAAAATCTCCAGTCATTTAGCCAGAAGGAAAACTCTTTAATGGAGATAACATCTTTTTCATGAGGAAAATCTATAAAATAGGAAGCTATCGATCCCATGGCAACCATGGCTACACCAATCGAAAAAAGTATTTCGTAACCAAATATATAAATAATAAATCCACTAAGGGCTGGGGCAATTAGCCAGGTTAAATTTAATAAAACCTGCATAAATCCAAGATCTTTGCCCATTCTAGATCTCCTGGCTCCCTTAGATAGAAGAGTATTAAACCCGCCCCACATCAAAGAGGTTGAGATTCCATCTGCAGGAATTGCTAACAGAAGCCAACTAACATTTTGAGAAGAAAAGCGTAAAGAAATAAGCTCTACTGCATAAACTAAAAAGGAGAGCATGAATGATGCTGAAAAGCCATATTTTTTCATGAATTTACCAGCTGGGATTAAGGTGAATAAAACAACTAATCTAGTGATAGCAAAAAATCCTGCAAGTAAAACCATTCCACTTTGAAAAGAAGTTAAACCATGGTTTGAAAAAAAGCTAATTTTTTGACCCAACTGAAATAAATAAACCGGTAGAAAAAATAGCGCAAACTTATTTGCTAACTCCCTAATAACTCTAATAGCAAAAAGAAGTTTCATGTTCTTTGAACCATCAATAGAAATTCTAGGAAAATGAATGTGATGAGAATTATTGAAATTTATGTTGGGCATTTAACCAACTCATCGTAGCAACTATCTAGTCACTTGCTCAATGACAGTTTTAATTGTCTCTTCTTCCTCTTGAGTAAAGGGGGACAAAACGTAGTTCGATCCAGGAATTTTTCTATCACCATTTCTGCCATCAACGCCGATTCTCCAATGAAAAAAGTTCTTTTCACCCAAATATTGATAGATAGAATCTAAGCCATTGTGAACTTTTGGACCAGTCCCTTGTTGTTTTTTAAAAGAACCAACTTCTATATCCAAATCATCATGAACAACAATTAAATCTTCTTCTATATTTACCTGAAAATAATCGCAGATTGCCCTCACTGCCCTACCAGATTCATTCATAAATGTTTGTGGCTTAACTAGAATAAAATCCAGATTTTTGGCTACTTCTGAAAATAGTTTTGGAGATTTTTTAAAATTAATACCCATTTTATCTGCCAAGTAGTCAACGGTCATAAAACCGACATTATGCCTGGTTTTATCGTATTTTTCACCAATATTTCCTAGTCCAATAATAACTTTCATATCACCGATTGTACCAATCTGTTTTACAATGTACGAATCTAAAAACTCTAACTATGTTAAAAAAACCATTTTTTTCAATTGTTATTCCCACTTTAAATGAAGAAAAATATCTACCCCTGCTCCTCGAAGATCTAAGTAAACAAACATTTATTGATTTTGAGGTTATCCATGTGGATGGAAACTCAGAGGATAAAACTGTTAAAAAAGCTGGAGAATGGAGGAAAAAGTTTTATCTAAAAACAGAAAAAACAAAAACAAGAAATGTTTCTTTTCAAAGAAATTTGGGCGGTAAAAAAGCCAGAGGTGAGTGGATTATTTTTATGGATGCTGACAATCGCCTACCAAGTTTCTTCCTCAGAGGGATTAGATATCGCTTGGATAGAGAACCAAGAACAGATGTTTTTACTACTTGGGTTAAAGTAAAAAAACAAACTCCTAAATATCAATCAACCGAAAGAGCAATTAACATCGGCCAAGAGATTATGAAAAATCTTGGAAAAGAGGTTGCGCTTGGAGCCATGATTGGAGTTAAAAAACAAATCTTTGAAAAAATAAAATTTGATGAGACTCAAAAAGTTGTTGAAGATACCCTATTTGTTAATGAGGTTATCAAAGCTGGCTATACCTTCTCACTATTTAGAGACCCAAAATATTATTTTTCCATGAGAAGAATCGAGTCTGAAGGAACGTTAAAACAAGCCTTTGTTTCATCAAGACTATTAGTCCAATTCCTCCAGGGTAAAAACTTCTCAGAAAAAGACTTTGGCTATTTTATGGAAGGAGGCAGCTATTATGAAAAGCAATCTTCTTCTGTGTTTAAAAACATCCTAACAACCATTGAAAAAACTTCAGAAAAACAACTCCAAAAAGTAAAAAAAATATTGAGTGATATAAAAGAATTTTGATGAGTAAAAACATTGTCATTTTTTCAACTTATCATGGCCATAAAAGCATTGCTCAGGCGATGTCTGAATATCTGGAAAAGCATGGGTATAAGACAAGCACTCATATAAATCCAGGAATGGTTCTTTCATATTACGTTATTATTTATAAATTTCTCCCGTTCTTAAACATTGTTCCCTTTATTGTTTTTAAAAGTGAACTACTTCAATTAATCTCAGAAAAAATCTTAGTAAAAAAACATCGTGATGAAATCATGGAGGTTATTAAAGAAAAAAATGCAGACATTATTATTAATAATTTTTGGAGCTTTAGGCCTGCTGCAGATGCAGTTATAAAAGAAATAAATCTTCCATATCTAAACATTGTCACTGATACCTGGAGCTCTCATCCTTTTATTGCTTCCGGAGTTGCTGACTCAAATCTTGCCTTTGATAAAAAGACCACGGAAGCTATAAACCCGCATCAAGAAAACATTAAAACAGACATCGTTGGTTGGTTTGTAAGAAAAGAGTTTGAAGAGGATTTTGATAAAGAAGATGTTAGAAAAAAAATAAAAATAAATCCCAAAAAATTAACGTTTCTTTTCTCGGCTGGATCAGAGGGAAACGAGAAAATGTTTGGTGTAATTAAAAAAATAGTAGAAAAAGATTTTAAGATACAAATCATTGCTGCTTGTGGAAGAAACAAAGAGCTCCTTGAAAGAATTAAAAACCTAAATACAGCAAATCTAAAAAATACGACTCTATTGGCGATACCTTTCACTAAAAAAATATCAAAATATATGAAGGCAGCTGATTTAATAATTGGCAAGGCTGGACCAAATAGTGTTTTTGAAGCAATTGCCACAGAGTCTCCTTTTTTTGCTCTCTCTCACATATCTGGTCAAGAAGATGGAAACCTAGAAATTATTAAGGCAGAAAAAATAGGTTTTGTTGAGGAAAATTCAATAAAAGCTGTAAAATTATTAGAGAAAATAATTCTAAATCCTAAAATATTGGGTGAGTTTAAGCCAAATATAAAAAAGATGAAAAAATATAATCAACAATCTAAAGAAAAACTACTTAAAATAATTCAAAAGGCAGAAAAATCTAAACTAGATGAGAAATAGTACTTAATTCTTCAACAGTTGTTGCCTGCTCTACCCTTTTGTCATCCCTAAACCTCTCCAATCTTGGAAACCTAAGAGCTTTCCCGGCTGAATGAATCGGTGATTTAGTGATTTCATCAGCGGCAATCTCCACCACTAATGATGGCTCAACCCATACGTCAGGATATAAGTTTTTATGAACTTGATATTGAACTGGTTTTTCCTCCGCAATAAAATCATTTGTTCTTCTTATAAATTCCTTAAACTGATCATCTGTTAAACCCGTGCCAATTTTAGCTACTGTCATTATCTTTTCATCCTCACCAATGACTCCAACTAAAAAAGCACCAAGACCAAAGGATGCTCTCTTGCCTCTGCCTCTGTAATACCCCATTACCACACAGTCTAGAGTGTCACTAAGCTTTCCAGAACTTCCCTCTACTTCCTTGATTTTCACCCATCTCCATCCCTTACGACCACTCTTGTAAAGAGAGTCGTGCTTCTTCATAACCGCTCCTTCAAGTCCAAGGGCTAATTGCTCTTCGTGAAATTCTTTTAAAGTTTCTGGATCTGTTGTTGTAATAAATGGAGTTGAAACAAAAGTTGTTGAATTGGCAGTTATTTTTTCTAAAAGCTCTTTTCTTTTTTCTAAATTTTCGTCCAATAAAGATTTTCCATCTTTTCTTAAAACATCAAAAATATAAAAACGAACAGGAATCTCTGCGGCCTTTTCATCAACACCATGTTTTCTTCTCCTGGTGGAAGTTTCCTGAAAAGATAATATTTCTCCAGTCTTTTTATTAACTCCAACAACTTCTCCATCTAAAATACAGCTCTCACAATTTATTTCTTCAAAAGCCTTTTTTAGTTCTGGAAACATATGTGATGTTTCTTCTAAATTTCTAGTGAATGATCTTACAATCTTTTCTTTTTTATCTACATGAATTTGAACTCTCAACCCATCATATTTTGGCTCAACTATGACCTTCTTCATTTTTTCAATAATTTCTTTAGCTGAATTAAGTCTTTGACAAAGAGCCGGAACAACAGGAATACCCAGAGTTGTTTGATATTCCTCTATTAACTTCTTTTTATCGGTTTTTTGCAGATACATTTGAGACAAAATACCCAAATCTGCCTTCCTCTGAAACAACTCTTCTAAAAATTTTGAGTCAGATTTGTCTTTATTTTTTGTCCAAGATAGAGCATCCAGAATAGTCATGGTTGAAAAACCAAGCCTTAATTTTCCAACAACTATTCTGCTGACAAATCTAATTGAAACTGGATCTAAACTTTGAAATAGGTTTAGCAGTAAAGAAACTTTTCTCTCTTGAGACCCAGACCCAGATTCCTTGGCAATGTCCATCAATTCTTGATGAACATCTAAAATATCTTTTTTGCTTTCCTTAACCTCAGTTTTAGAAAAAATTTCTTGAGATGCCTCGCCTATATCTCCTAATTGTTTATAAAGCTTGTTTACTTTTTTCTCATACAAACCGTTGTCTGCTTCATCAAATAAATTAGAAACAGGCATTCCATCTCCATAAACATCTGGGTTTTGAGACATTTGCTGAACCAGGGCTCTCAATATCATTTTTACAGAAAGCTGAAACTCAAGGGTTTTGTACGCTGGCACTAATTTTCCAAGAGATAAATAAACAGCTGTGGGAATTTCATCAACATCTAGCTCGGGGAAAAAATCTGACAACAAGGAAGTCATCTCTAAACGAGAGGGTGTCTTCTCTATTTTTAATAAGTGCTGTGAAAATTTAGAAAAAAGCATAGGTTAGTTCCAGATTCTACTAGATTTAAATAGTCACGTCATGGATAGAAAAATATTATGATAAAATTCCCCATGGCAAAAATTTTACCAGAGGATGTTGAGGCAAGAGCCCAGCATCTTTCAGAAAAGGATAGAGCTGGACTAGAAGCTTGGGCAAATTTTACAAATGCTGGAGATGAGAGTATGGCTATGCACATCTTAGCTGAATTGAGTAAAGGAGCTAAAACACTTATTTCTGGTCTATTCGCTTTAAAAAAAACTAGGGAAAAAGAGGAAAAAAAATAGATATGGAGCAAAAACTTCGTCCTAGAATAATTAGAGAATCTATTTATCCAGAAGCCCTATCTTCTCCGGAAGATACAAAAGCGGTTGCTCAGGAATTAATTAAAATATTTGGTGAAAAGCTAGATGTTTTAGAAAAATTTTTAGAATATATTTTTGAAGCAAAGTGGCCTCAAACTAAAGAATAACTAACTCCCTTAGTCACTCCCTCTTTTTTAACCACACCTTTCTTAATCAAGTCTCTAACATCTCTTAAAATAGTATCCACAGAAATATGTGGCAAAACTTCTTGAGCATCATCTGACGTTATCTTTCCTTGATTTTGTAAAAGCTCCAGTAAAATAATCTGTCTTTCTGACAAAGCCACTTGTGAGCCTAGTTCTTTCTTAAGTTTTAAATCTTTTGAAAGTTTTTGAACTTGAAATTTTACCTTATCTATTTCAACAGCTAATCCATAACAAAAATATTCCATCCAAAAAGTCATCTCTGAATCAGATTTCTTTTGAACAGAGAGTAGTGCTTGATAATATTGTTGAACATCATTGTCAAAATATTGTTCTATGGAGAAAAATCTCTTAAAGTCATAGCCCAGTAAATACAAAACCAATGTGGCAAAAGCACGAGCGGTTCTGCCATTTCCTTCTACATATGGATGAATGTATACGAGTTGATAGTGAACAGCAGCTGCCTTGAAAATAGGATGAGTGTGATTATCAGAATCATTAAGCCATTCAAAAAGCTCTGAAACTAAAAACTTTACTTCTACAGAAACAGGTGGTCTAAAAACAACTTTTCCATCATCAACCCCTCTTACGATCACTTGTTTTTGTCTAAAACTACCGATTTCCTCTTCATCTAAGAGTCCTTTCATTGTTAGTGAATGAAGGGTATGAAGTGTGTCTAAACTAAACTTTGGTTTTCTTCCCAGAACCTTTTGTTGATCAATCCACATCAAGACATTACGATAATTAATTACTTCCTGAATGTCTCTCTCCCTGGCAACAACGCCTGTTTTTTCTGAAATTTCCTTGGAGGTTTGATCTCCTTTAAATTGAATTACTTGCTTGGCTTGTTCTTCACTAAGATCGTTTCCTTCGATCTTGGTTCCAAAGTGAACAGATCTGGTTAAAGCATCATCTCTAAACTTTGCTTCCCATGAAGGAATTAGTGGAGCTGTATCGATTAATGCCTTGCTTGCCTCAATGCTAGAGATGTATGTAAGAAGATTGTGAGTTATTTGAAAATTTGGCTGATACATTTTGATAGTATTCTAGATTAATTTCTGCAAAATTTGCAAGGAATTTTTCTGCATAATTCGCTGAGATCGAGTATAATGATGTTCTATGGCAAATATAGATGCACCCAACTCAATACAAGAAATGCCTCTCACAATCATTAAAAACATGATTGCTTTGGCAACCAGCGGCTTTGGCGTCGTTGTGGCTTTAGCCTGGAACGAAGCTATTAAAACAAGTGTTCAAACATATATCTCCCCAATTCTTGGAGAAAACAGTGGAGTTATTTCACTATTTATTTATGCAGCCATAGTCACGCTACTTGCTGTTGTTGTGACCATGCAGCTGACAAATGTTCAAAAAACTTTAGAAGATGTTAATAAAAATCTTTTAAAAAAATCAAATAAGAAAAACTAGATGACTAGTATTAATCAGTCTTTTCAAGAACTTCACGCTCCAAACCCAGACTCGCATAAGGGTCAGAATGGAAAACTTTTAATTATCGGTGGATCAGAACTTTTTCATGCTGCCAGTAAATGGAGCCTAGACGTTGCTTCAAAAATAGTTGATATGGTTTTTTATTCCTCTGTTCCGGAAAATAATGAGCTAATTAAAGAAGCTAAACAAAATTTTTGGAATGGAATTGTGATAAATAGATCAGATGTAGATAAATATATTGATGAAGCAGATTGTGTTCTAATTGGGCCAGGTATGGATAGATCTGAAGAAACAGAAAAAATAACCAATGAGTTAATTTCTAATCATAAAAATAAAAAAGTGGTCATTGATGCTGGAGCACTACAAATGGTTGATATAAATCTATTAAACAGTAATCATATTATTTCCCCCCATCAAAAAGAAATGTCACTTCTAAAAGAAAAAGGATTGAATACTAGCTCATTTTCTGGAACTATTCTTTTAAAAGGAGAGTTTGATGAAGTGATTCAAAAGAACGAGAGAATAAAAATAGAAGGTGGAAATCCTGGAATGACCAAAGGTGGAACTGGCGATGTGCTTGCGGGATTAGTATCTGCTCTCTATTGTAAAAATAGCGCTCTTAATTCATGTATTGTGGGAAGCTTTGTTAATAAAAAAGCAGGAGACAGGCTTTCTGAAAAAGTTGGACCATATTTTAATGCTTCTGACTTAGTAGAGATAATCCCTGAAATATTATGGAGTGAATTAGGCTCTATAGCTTAATTACTTTTAAATCATCTATTTTTTCTCTTAAAAAAGTATCTGTTTCTTCATGAGCTGTAGTAATAACTGTTTGATATTTATTTACCAACTCCAAAACCATGTTTTGAGCCTCTTCATCTAATTCTGAAAATATATCATCTAAAAGAAAAATAGGTTTTTGTTTTTGTACATCCTCAACAAACTGAAGTTCTCCTAATTTTAACCATAAAACACCAAGTCTTTGCTGGCCTCTAGAGCCAAAGGCTGAAACATCTCTGTCTTTAAGTTTTTTTCCAGCAAAAAGAACTTGAAAATCATCTTTATGAGGACCTTTTAATAAAAATCCTGCGGCTATTGCTCTATCCCGATGAGATTCTATTTCTTCTTCATTTATTTCTGAAATTAAATATTTAATATTGAAATCAAACGGGAAAGAAACTGTTCTCAAAAAATTAAAAAAGTCATGTCTTTTCTCTTGTAAATAAACACCATGTTTTGCCAACATCATTTCCCAGTACTGCAAAACAGATCTGGGCTGAACTCCCTCTCTCACTAATTCAAAAAGCTTGTTTATTCTTTTTAGCGCCTGCTCATAAGTATGAAGCGAGTGTGCATAGTTCCTATCAGTGGTACTCAAAATGGAATCTAAAAATGTCCTTCTTCTTCCAGGAGAGCCCTCTATCAATCTCATGTCCTCTGGTCTAAAAGAGACTGCAAAAAACTGACCAATAAAATCCTTCTTTCTTTTCTTTGCTCCATTTAATGAAAAGTGTCTTTTGAGAGTTCTCTTGCCTTGAATTTTTCCCCTGGTTAAAGTTATTTCTAACACATCTCCGTTGATCTTACCCCCTACTCTTGATAACTCTTTTTCAAAGGCAATCATGTCGTCTATTAATGATGCTCTAAAACTATCTCCATGAGAAAGAAGATAAATTCCCTCCATTACAGAAGTTTTTCCCACGCCATTTTTTCCAGACAACAGTGTTGTTTCTGAAAGACTTATTTCTTGTTGGTTAAAAATCCTAAAGTCCTGAAAAAGAACTTTTTTTACTAAAGACATATTTTATTTCTTTATTTTCCAAGCATACCAAAATCTAAAAAATAAATAACATAAGACTAATTGCCACAATAAACAAAAGTATTTAACCCAATACCAAATAAATATCTTAATTTCTGACAAAGAACTTAAGATGTCTAGTCTGCCAATTAAGGAAAAACCAATGCTCAAAAAACCAAGAATAAAAAGTGGGGAGAAAATTAGAATTTTAAATAAATTTTCTTTAACCAAAAATTGAACTGTTTGATAAGGGTGAAAAAACAATCCCTGAACAACTCTAAAAACAGAGTAACCTGCAGAGCTCAATAGATAAAAATATTTAGATTGTTTTTGTTTCATAATATGTCTTCAATATTGCCAAAACAGCAGAGATAAATAAAAGCACTTTCCAAAATTTCTCTATAAAAAAACTGGCCAACGGCGCTATTTCTTTTGGAATTATGTATTTTTCATCCAAAAGAGATTGACTCGAAGCTTCTTTTTCTAGTATTTCTAAAAACTTTTTTTCTTTCATCACTCTAAATATCCTTTTTCAAGATATAACCCCCTGAATTCTCTTCTCGCTCTAAATAAATCAGATTCAACAGCCTTGGTTGTTTTTTTTAGCTTTACTGCAATATCTTGAACTTTCTTCTTATCAAAATATTTTAATAGTAAAACTTCTCGATATTCTTTTTTCATATCCAAAAGTACATCTTCTACTTTCACACTCATTTCCTGTTGATCCATGAGTGGTTTTTGTAAAATCTCGTCAAATAAAGGTATTATTTTTAAAGCTTTTTTAGCATATTTTTTTCTATAAAAATCAGCTATTTCATGAAAGAGAATACTCATCATCCAGGTTTTTAAGCTCGACTTGTTTTTAAAAAGATGAAGTTGTTTGAGAGAGTTAATAAATGTTTCTTGAACAACTTCCTCAGCGTCCTCTCTTTTTGAGATTTTTTTCAAAGTGGTGTTAAGAAAAAGAGGAAAAAATTTTTTATACCAAAAACGAACTGCCTTCTTTTTTCCTTGGCGTAACTCCTTAAGTAAAAACTCTTCATTGTCTAGTAAAAGTGGTTTTCTGGTTCTCATGTGATTGCTGATATAATATCATTCATGATAATGAGTTCATTAATTGCACAAGGAGTAGACTTAGGAGCATCACTAACGCTTGGTGATGGAAGAGCTGTTAAAGACGTCTATAAAACCCCCGCTGATTTAGTAAATTTAATTGTTCCAAACATGTTCGTTCTTGGCGGAGTTGTTATTATGGGGATGACCATCCTAGCTGGGTTTAAATACATGGGCGGTGGTACAAAAGGAACTCAAGAAGCTTATGAAATATTTAAAAATGCAGTTATTGGCTTTGTAATTATGTTTGCTGCATATTGGGTAGTTCAGATAATAAAAATCCTCACGGGAGCAGACATTCCTTTATAAACTAGATAAAAGAACAAAAAAGTAATAAAATGACCAGATAAGATGAAAAAAATTAATCGACTATTTCTCAGTATTTCTCTTTTTTTAGCTTCAACTAAGATTGTTAAAGCAATTACCCCCCACCCAACTAGCGCACCGGCTACAAGTACCTCTATCTTTGGAACCATTAATCCTCCAGCAGGAGTTGATAAATATGGTGGTGTTGAAGAAGGGGGATTAGTTCTCTTTATTTCAAATGGAATTAGGCTTGTAACAACTGTTGCTGGAATCTGGGTAATGCTCAACTTCCTTTTAGCAGGATGGAAATTTATCACTGATTCAGGAAGCAGTAAGGCTCAAACAGAAGCATCAACTATGATGACCAACAGTATAATAGGCCTCGCTATCATTGTTGGATCATACACAATCGCTGCTATTGCTGGATTGGTGTTCTTTGGAGATGCCTCATATATTCTTAATCCTAAAATACAAGGAATTTAAATATGAAATTAGCACAAAAAACAATTGATATTGGAGGATTTACCCCACCAACTAATGCCTATAGCCAAGGATCTGATACTGCTACTGGTGCTCTTTCAAACCTAGAACTTTTCATTTCCAACATCATCGGTTTTATTACCGTTATTGGTGGAGTATTTTTCGTTATCTATTTTGTACTTGGAGCTTTTGAATGGATTACAAGTGGTGGAGATAAAGGTAAAGCTGAAAAAGCCAGACAAAGAATTACAAATGGGGCGATTGGCCTTGTAATCTTGGTTGCTTCATATGCCATCATCGGATTACTTGGAAGCTTCATAGGCTTAGATCTACTTAACCCAGCAGAGCAGATTAGAAGCATATACGAAACTATTTAAAAAAAACATGAAAAAACAATCAATATTCAAAATATTAAGTTCCTCACTTTTAGGATTTTTCTTATCAGCAAGAGGAGTGCAAGCAGAACTCACTAACCCAGTTGTCGAGGGAAATTTTGGTAGTGGATCAGATGAGGCAGCTTCTGGAAGTACTTTTGCAGAATATTTGGTTTTTTTCTGGAATGCCCTAATTAGTATTGGAGCAATTTTTGTTCTTGTGTATTTTGTCTGGGGAGCAATTGAGTGGATTACAAGTAGTGGAGACAAAGGTAAGCTTGAAAATGCTAGGGCTAGAATTACTCAAGCTGTGATTGGCTTAATAATTTTAGTTGGATCATATGCCATTATCGGCTTTATTGGAGAAATATTCTTTGGAGACACATTTAGCATCTTACAAATTAATGTCCCGGAACCAAATTAATATGACAAAACAAATAGCTGCCACAGTTGATATCGCAGGTAAAGCTCAAGGAGTACTTCCTGGAGCAACTAGCTCAGATCCTCAAACAAACTTTGGAAATCTACTTGGTGGCATTATGAGTGGATTTATGGCTATAGCAGCAGTAATGGTTCTCATTTATTTACTTTGGGGTGGTATTGAATGGATCACTAGTGGTGGAGATAAAAGCAAAACAGAAGGTGCCAGAAATAAAATCACTAATGCAATTACTGGTTTAATTGTCCTAGCAGCATCAACCGCTATCTTCATGCTAATGCAATCAATACTCGAGATCTGTATCTTAAGTTTTGGTGGAAGTTGTTAAGAAAAAATACTTTTTGACTAAAAACCGAATTTCTTGATACAATTAGCAAGTAGTTCTTTATTAGAAATATAAAAACAAAAGGATAACTATGAATAAAATCCAAAAGCTAGCTATATCCACAGGAGTTTCTCTTAGTGGTTTAGCATCAGCAGTCTTACCGGTTGCAGCTGCAACAAAAATCACTGACACCACAGTCGATCCAGGAAAAGGTTTTGCAACCGATTTTGGAGGAATGATTAATGGTCTCTTGAGTTTTGTTATGGTTATCGCAGCACTTATGGTTTTTCTCTACCTCATTTGGGGTGGCATTGAATGGATCACCAGTGGTGGAGATAAAGGAAAAACCGAGTCCGCAAGAAACAAGATTACTTCAGCAATTATTGGGTTAATCGTTGTGGCTGCATCATATGCAGTTCTAACACTTGCTCTTAACTTCCTAGGATTCTCAGACCTCAATGACGTCTTTAATACCAGAAGTATTAATGGAACCTAAAACTTTAAAATAGAAAAGTTAACCCCGCATTCAAAAGTGCGGGGTTTTTGTTTTCTAATGTATAATGGCCAAAAACAAGAAAAATACTATGTCTATCTCTAAAAAAATCTCAATATTTTTAAATTCAGCCGTCCTCTTCTTTTTTTCTGCTGCTCCAGCAAGAGCTGCCTGGGAACAAGTATGTGTAAGTGATAGACACACTGATGTTGCCACTATTCAAGGATTTCAATGCCTTTTAACAAGGGTTTTGAGTTCTTTTTTGACCATGGTTGGAATAGCTGGATTCTTAATGGTTGTTGTATCTGGACTCAGAATTCTTCTATCTGGAGGAAACTCTCAAGCTTTGGATAAATCAAAAAGCTCGATTACTTATGCGGTTGTTGGATTAGTATTAGCTCTTAGTGCCTTTATTATTCTCAACTTAGTTGCTGAGTTCACTGGAGTTAAAACCATTCTTCAATTTGAAATAAAACCCTCAACTTATAACTGGCCACAATAAAATCTTATTTTCCAAAGTTTCTTTTTCTAGAATTAAGATCTTCAACTGCTTTTTTAAATTCTTTTTTATCAAAATCTGGCATAAGTGTGTCTGTAAAATAAAACTCAGAATAATTACTTTGCCATAGTAAAAAGCCGGACATTCTTTGCTCTCCACTAGTTCTAATAATCAGTTCTGGATCTGGCATATCACTAGTATCCAAATATTTTTTAAACTCTTCTACAGAAAGCTTTCCTGGCTTGATTTTTCCCTCATCAACTAAATAGGTAATTTTTTCCACGGCCCTCAAGATTTCATCTCTGCCTCCATAGTTAATAGCTAAAGACAAAGTTAATTTTTTGTTATCTTTGGTTTTTTCTTTCCAAATAGCAATATTATCCTGAATATCTTGATCAAAACGAGAAAGATCTCCAAGAGTATTGATCCTTACTCCTCTTTTATTAAGGTCATCTATTTGATTAGTAAAAATATTTCTAAAAATAGACATTAAAGCATCTATTTCTTTTTTACTTCTATTCCAGTTTTCTGTACTAAATGCCCAAAGAGTTAAATATTCTACCCCTAGTTCTATGGCAGATTTAACAACCTCCTCTATCCCCTCTTTTGCCATTCTCTGATGACCAACAATCACATCTAGGCCTCTTTTTTTGGCCCAACGCCTATTTCCATCCATAATTATTGCCACATGTTTTGGGGTTTGCATAAAAAATCCTTTTTTAACTACAAAATATTAGTCGTAAAAACAATCATGAATCATTCTGACTAAAAATAACTTATGAATAAGAGGTTATAAAGTAAAACGAAAACAATTTTATTACCAGAGGTGAATCGTGATACAATGCTTCCTATCTATGGATAGTCGATATGATCACACAAAACTAGAAGCCTCACTATATGACTCTTGGGAAAAATCAGGAGCTTTTGAGCCAAAAAATAATGGTGAAAAAACATTCACTATTATGATGCCTCCTCCAAACGCAAATGATCCCTTACACATCGGTCACGCCATATTTGTCTCGATTGAAGATATTTTAATTAGATATCACAGGATGCTTGGAGAAGAAACTCTCTGGCTACCAGGCACAGATCACGCTGGAATAGAGACTCAATTTGTCTTTGAAAAGAAATTAAAAAAGAAAAAACAGAGTCGTTTTCAATTTGATAGAGAAACTCTTTATAAAATGATTTGGGACTACGTTCAAGAAAATTCTAATGTTGCAGTAGATCAAATGAAAAAAATCGGCGCTAGCGCCGACTGGTCTAGATTTACCTTCATGTTAGATGAAAAAATTGTTGATCAAGTCTTAAAAACATTCTTAAAACTACATCAAGATGAACTCCTTTATCGAGATGAGCAGCTTGTAAATTATTGTACCCACTGCGGAACAAGTTTTTCAGAACTAGAAGTTGTTTATCAAGATCAAATCTCTCCACTCTATTATGTTAAATATCCTCTAGTTGGAGAGGAAAATAAGTTTGCAACTGTCGCCACAGTCAGACCTGAGCCTATTTTTGCAGATACACATCTAGCCGTTAATCCAGAAGATGAAGATCATAAATATTTAATCGGTAAGAAAGTTCTCAACCCACTAACAAACGAAGAAATGGAAATAATTGCTGATGGTTTTGTAGATCCAGAATTTGGAACAGGAATCGTTAAATTAACTCCGGCTCACGATGCAAATGATTTTCAAGTCGCAAAAGAAAAAAATCTACCAATGTTCCACGCCATTAATCTTGAGGGGAAAATAACCCCCAATGGTGGTAAATATGCTGGTATGAAAGTTAAAGCTGCTAGGGAAGAAGTTATTAGGGATCTTGAGAAAAAAGGTTTAATTGAAAAAATAGATGAAAAATACTCAAACAGAGTTAGTACTTGCTACAGATGTAAAAGACCAATAGAACCCCTACTCTTACCTCAATTTTTTATTAGAGTTAAACATCTTACCAAACCAATTTTAGAAGATTTAAAGAATGGAGAATTTAAAGTTCATGGCGCTGGTTATGACAAAATTCTTAAGCACTGGCTGGAAAACTTAAAAGACTGGAATGTCTCAAGACAAATTGTTTGGGGTATTAGAATTCCTGTTTGGTATAAGGCTGAAGAAAATCCAGATATTATTGTTAGCTTTTTAGATGAAAGTGGTGAAAAAATTACTGGAAAACTAGGCTCTCTATTAAATAAAAACATTGATTTAAAGGAAATAAATAAGGGATTACAGGAATTAAGAGCTCCAATAAAATCAAGTTTTATTGTCAGTCAAGAATCACCTGGAAAAGAATATATTCAAGAAACAGATACTTTTGACACTTGGTTTAGTTCAGCTCAATGGCCAGTAACAACTCTAAAGAAAAACAAAGACGACTTTGAGAGATTTTATCCAACTCAGGTTATGGAAACTGGCTATGACATTCTCCCCTTCTGGGTTATGAGAATGCTCATGATGGGTAAATATATTACAGGCAAACTTCCTTTTTCGAATGTTTATCTCCATGGACTCGTTAGAGATCAAAAAGGACAGAAGATGAGTAAGAGTAAGGGAAATGTGGTCAACCCACTAGACATCGCCGAAAAATATGGCTCTGATGCTCTTAGAATGGCTTTAGTTATTAGGTCAACAGCTGGTTTAGACAAGTCTGTTGGGGAACCTGATTTTAAAGCTATGAGAAACTTCTCCAACAAAATTTGGAATGCTTCTAGATTTATTCTTGAATATCTAGATTTATCTCAAGAAGGAATCCCTGAAAAAAATCAGGAATTTACAAAAAAACTAGAAGAAACCATTAATTCAGTAACAAAAAGTTTAAATAATTTTCAAATAGGTTTTGCTGCAGAAACTGTATACAACGAGTTTTGGCATTGGTTCTGTGATGAACAAATAGAAAAAGCCAAGGCGGGTGAAATAGAAGGTAAAAAACTTATCGAGGGATTAAAAACATTTTTAGCTCTCCTCCACCCTTTTGTTCCGTTTGTTACCGAGGCTGTTTGGCAAGAGCTTAAGAAAAAACAACTTGTAACTAATGATTTATTAATTACCTCTTCCTGGCCAACCAAAAACTTGGCAGAATAAATACATGAATATTTGGAACTATTCTTTTTTGATTATTAAATTGGTTTTTTCTCTACTTAATTTTTTAGTTCTTTTTATATTAAGTAAGATTTTCGTCAATAAACTCTTCTCTATTGCCAATTCTTCTCTCACTATATTCGCCGTGGTTTTATTAATAATAGCTCTAATCATCCCAGGATTTAACAAGCCAGAAGCTCCAAAATTTTTATCTTTCACAGGCAACATAAAAAACATCAATTTAACTCAAGAAACAGCAAAATATTTTTTATTAGAAGAAGAAAATAATCTAGAAAAATATAAAACAACATCTCAGGGCCATTATCTAAACCTTTCTAATCTAGCAATCATTTCTGAAGACGAAAAAAAAGCGGACCATTTTTTAAAGATGGCCCGCTATATTAATCCAAATATAGATTTTATTGAGTAAATTATTCAGCTGGTTTTTCTTCCTCAGCTGATTTTTCTCCTTCTTTACCCTCTTCAGTTTCAGGAGTTTCTTCACCCTCTCCCTCTACTTCTTCAACTACTTCTTCTTCAACAACTTCTTCTCTTTGTTCTTGAACAATAATTAAAGGCTCATCTTCACCCTCATCACCCAAAATAAGAGATACTTTATCTCTATCTATCTTGAGATCTTTATAGGTAATTGTTTGACCAATTTTAGTTAATTCTTCTGCATAGAAAACAAAGGTTTCTGGTAAATCTGTTGGTAAGGCTTCAACCTCAACATTATCTTTAACCACAACCAAAACTCCTCCAACAACATTAAATTCTCCTTCAATCTCGACTGGAATCTCTGTAATAATCTTTTCTTTCAAACTTACTTGTTGAAAAGAAACGTGAATAAATTTACTAGTTAAAGGATCTACTTGAACCTCTTCAATAAGAACTGGACGAGGTTTTTTTTCATCACCTATTGATAAATAAACCAGGCTACTTTCGCCTGCTTCTTCATAAAGTTTTGCGAATCCAAAATAATCCATCTGAACTCCAGTGGATTCTCCTTCTCCATAAACATTAGCTGGAATAAGACCTGTTTTTCTTAATTGTTTTGGCTTTTTTTGTTCTCTGGCTTGAACACTAAAATTAGTTTGAGTCATTTTTACCTTTCAAGGCGTTTTCTGTTTAAAATCAGGCGTAAATTATATCACAACTTTTTAAAAACAATCTTCTACTTCAAGTAATATATTGCTAATGAAATCAAATTGTATCAAACTATAAAGAGTTATAACTCTATAATAAAGAGCCTATGTATGGGTATATATTGTCTTTTTTATTAAAAAACACGTGAAAAAAATTGAAGCTTTGGAGTCAGTTAAATGTCACTTAAATGTCAGCTAAATGTCAGAAAGCGAAAGCTACTCGGCAGAATAAAAACATAAGCCCAGATTAAAAAATATTGTTTTAAAAAAAAATGAAGTTTATTTATCTTGAAGACTAACCCCAACAAAGAAGTGATTATCATCAGTAGATTTAAATTCAAGAGTATCCCCTGTTAGATCTCCTTGTGGAGCAATAAGAGTTGGTTTTTTACCAGGAAAATAAAATGTTGTTGAGACATCTTCTCTCTCTATTCCTGGTTGTTTTTGATCAAATAATAAATATGAAAATGGTTCACTAATAATCTTATCTGTTTCGTAAGTGTATTGAACGGTCAGAGTTGAGTCTTTTAGTATTTCCACAGGAAAACCGACTACTTTTCTTTCATGCTCTAGATAAACATTGGCCAAGCCTGTTCCTAGTTTTTTACCATTAATTAACACTTCTTTTGGTTGGGTAGATTTATCAGATATAAGTCTAAGATAAAGCTTATATCCACCAAGAGGCCAACCATCTGTCTTGGCCGAGTTAGTATAAGTTATGGTTCTAGTGTGCTTTATATTTTTACCAGAAAAATCTACTCTTTCTTGAATTTTTCTGTCTATATATTCATTAACTCTATTCAAACCTATATTGGTTTCTACCTGGTAAACCTGGTTAACAACACAATTTGTTTGAGGAAATCTTTGTGGACAAATTGGGGAAATCACTTCTCCGTTCCAACCTATTTTTTGTAAAAACTTGGCCTGATCCTCATTAAAAGAGCTTATTAAAATGTTTTTATTTTCTATATTTTCAGAAAGGGACTTAATTAATAATCCTGCTTTTTCAGAGTTAATTTCTTTTAGACTTTTAAACAACTCAGTATAAATAAGTGCAGAATAATCCTTTTTCTTTTCCTTGTTTTCCTGAATAAACTCATCGTCAGAGTGGAACTCTACTCTCTCCAAGAGATTATCTCCTGTTAAATTTTCCTGATATTCAGTTATTTCTAGTCCGCCTATCGCCTCTATTATGTCTTGTAAAACATAATAGTTAATGGCAACAACTCCATCTATTTGTTTATTAAGAGATTCCTTAATAAACCAACTAACTCTCTTGGCTGTGGTTGGAAAATCTGGATCCCAATTGCTATCCCTCATAAACCATGTTTTTTCACCTAAATATCTTTGAACTTCCTCTGGTGAGGAAACTGCTCCTGGCAGTCTGGTATCTACTTCATTAGTGCTTAAAATTTGAGAATCTATAATCATTCCCTTGTCAAAAGTTAACAAAGCAAATCCCTGGATAAAACCTCCTGTTGGTCTAATTTCAAGATTATTTTGTAATAAAATAGCAAAAGTTCTTTTCCCATTGCCTCCAAAAATCTCTGTAAAAAAATCTTTAGTTTGATTAATTTCACTGATTTTATTTTTATAATCCTCTAGATAGGTAGTCCATTTTTTTTGTTCTTCTCCTTCTTCCGGATAAAGATAAAAAATAGCATTTTCAACTATAGAAATCTGTTCATCTACTTCACGTGATAAATCAACTATTTCTTGAGGAAAAACAGGCCTAGATTCTTCAGATCCTAAAACGCCCAGTGTATATTGCTGAATGTTGTTTTGAAGTTTTTCTTGAGAATTTTGTAAAGTTTCAAAGTTTTGAAATAAGTCTGAAACAGTCTTCTTTTCTATTAATATATCCCCCAAAACCTTTTCATAAGAACTTGACTGATTAAATAAAAAGTCTGGCCAAAAACCAGTTTCATATTTAACATGGTTTTGAGGAGTATTTTGAGATAAATAATTATAAAAATCTCTCTTAGCAAAGAAAATAGAGGTTTCTAAAATAGCCCAAAGGGCTAAAATTATCCCTCCCAAAATCATTACCCCTACTCCACCAAGAAAAAGGGTTTTGTTTTTTTTAGATTTATCAGAGATCTTTTTAACTATTTTTACCTTATCATCAATCCTTTTTCCCTTTTTATTAACCCTTTTTTCTTTAAAAAGCCTAGAAATCTCTCCTTCTATTGCCTCTTCCCTATCATTTTCTATCTTTTTTGATTGATATATAGGTTCTTTTGCCTTTTTATTATCTTTATCTTTTTTATCATCAATGTCTATATTATCGTCAATCGTTTTCTTAGCCGCTTTTGGAGCTTCTGACGATCTTCTAGACTCTTTTTCATCGTCATCACGACTAGTATTTTTATCTATTGAATGGGGGAGAGTATTTATTCTTTTTTGTAAAAGATTTTTATCCTCGATCAGAAAATCAATTACTTCTTTTTCATTAGCTGAAGATTTAACCTTTAAAAAACCCTCTGTATTAAACTCAATTCTTGAGGTTTTTATATTAATAAGCTCTAAATCTTGATTATAAATCCTACTAAAAACCCTGGAAAAATATTTTAATGTTTTTTCATTTTCAGATTTATTTCCCTGCAAAACAATTCTCTTGGGGTTATGGGGTTTAAATAAAACGTTTTTAATTCCTTCAATAACTCCTTTTAAGTCTATAAAAAAACTATCTTGTTGTGGATTAAACAGGGTTTTTTTATCTAGCCCTTGTAGAGCTAGGTTGAAGAGTGGGGGCAAAAAATCATTTGTGAAAAAATCTCTAACTAGAAACAGCTGTGCTTGACTAAAATCTTTTATTATTAACTCTAAAAGTTTTTGTTTTTTTTCTATATCTTCATCGTTTTTTAATAGGGGAGAGAAGGACTCAGGCAATATTCCGATTATTATTATTGGTAGCTCTTTGTTTTTCTCTAAAAAATCTTTAACCCTAAAAAGTTTTTTTTCATTATTTAAATCTAACCACCAAATTATTTTATATGTGTTTTGGCTATCGAGTGAGGTTGAGTCTAAATGTCTAATCTCGCTATCAAAAAGAGTCCAGGTTTTAATCTGATATTCCTTAAAAAAAACCTCTATTTTTGTTAAAAAAGGTAAATATTCCCCAAACATTAATACTCGAGGATTTTCACTGGTAACTTGAGTTTCAAAAGCAGACATAGGCAGCTGCTTCCATTGTATGGATTTAAACCTGACTTGGAAAGGTGAGAAGTAAATTACTCTGAATAAGCATCCATTGCTTGATTAGCAAGGGCATCAGCCTCAGAGTTTTTGTCTCTTAAAACATGTTCTATTTTATAAGAGTAGGGGAGAGAATTAAGTTCGTTCCATGCTTTATTTGCTAATTCTCTTAATCTTGGTTCTTTAATTTTCCAATTTTTATTGATTTGTTCAACAACTAACTTGGAATCTAGAAAAAAAGTTGCAGAAGAAATCTTATTTTCACTTGAATATTTTACTAGCCATTCAGTTGCCGCTATAAAAGCCAAGTATTCTGATTCGTTGTTTGTTTTTTGACCAAAAAATATAGATTTTTCAAATACAATTTCATCCTCATTTTTTGCAAAAACTCCACCACCTGCTATTCCAGGATTACCCCTTGATCCACCATCTGTAAAAATCTTTAAATTCATTTTTAATCTTGTTTCTTACGAATAACTAAAATTCTACCAAAATCATCATCTTCAGAGAAAGTCTCTATGTCAGAGCAGCTTTCACTTTCTCCAATTGCTGAGTGAACTAGAAATCTTTCATAAGAATTTAAATCATTAAAAACATATTCACGGCCTGTTTCTCTAACTTTTTCAGCAATATCTAGGGCCTTTTCTTGTAAACGAGTTTCTCTTTCTTTTCTATAACCATTAATATCAATTAATAGTCTCTCGTTTTCTTCTATCTCATCTTGATGAGCTAGTCTTACTAAGGTCTCTAAAGATTCAAGTGTTTCTCCTTTTGCGCCAATAAAATGTTTTGCTCTTTCTTCGGGTAAAACAACATTAAGATAAACCTTATCTTCATTTTTACTTTCTTCAAACTCAATCTCATCTTCTTCAATTCCATAGAAATCAAAAATTCTGATTATTCTGCCTTTAATTTTTTTCATGTTTATCTACCAATCTTTATTAATAATCTTTGATAATAAGTTGTTAAACCACCCCAACCGGAAACAAAATATTGTTGACCGATATTGAATACATTACTAACCACCCAATAAAGGGCTAACCCAGAAGGGAATCTAGCTGCAATGACACCCATAATTATAGGCATAACAAAAATCATTTGTTGTTGCATGGAAGCTGCCATCTCTGCTTTATCTTCTTCTTTTTCATTAGCTTTTTTAACTTTTTTATTTTTACTTTTGTTTGGAACTATGTCTCTAACTTCTCCTCCTGGAGCGATCATTAAAGAAAGTATAAATTGAGTTAAACCAGCTAATACTGGAAGCACATAAGTGGTGTCATTTTGAGAAAGATTAAACCATAAAAATTCTAAGTTCATTCCTGTTGGAATATCTCCATTTAAGAAAGAGAGCATGGCTCTATAGAGAATAATAATCACAACAAATTGAAGTATTTGAGGAATACATCCAGCAACTGGATTAGCATTATATTTTTGATAAAGTTCCAGTTGAGCTTTTTGAAGCTTTTGTTTATCTTTACCATATTTTTTATTAAGTTTTTTAAGTTCTGGTTGAAGTTTTTGAAGTTGTTTTTGAGCTTTTAATGAAGATGTTGCTAGGGGAAAAGTAGCTAGCTTAGTCAATAAAGTAAAGGCAATAATAGCCCAACCTAAACTGCCAAGTGTTTCACTAAGAAAAATTAAAAAGCTTATGCTTTGTTCAATTAAATATCCCATTTTCTAAATTCCTTTTTTACCAACAAGTTAATAGACGTTTGAAGCCTTTTATTAATCCAACGATTGTACCATGGCTTTTGATTTGTGCTTGAGTATATCTGCTACAAGTAGGGGAGTGTTTACACTTACTGCTAAATCCAAATACTGAATAAAAAATCTGATGTTTAAAATTACCAAGTCCTTGATAGATCTTAAATAAAACATCTTTAAAATTAATCATTTTTGTTTTCTTTTAAGATAAAATTAGTCATGTTAGACATATCTAATATTAATTTATCTTTTAACTCTGAATTCATTTTTTTTCTTGTTTTTAATTTAATTACTAATCTTAATGATTTTAGATTTAAAATATCTTCGTCAATATTTTGATAAATTAATCTCTTCCATGAATTTCTATTAACAGCCAAAGGAACCACTTTTTTTGGAACAACTGTAGAAATTTTATTTTTACCTTTTTTGAAGTCAAAATTTATGGAAATTGTTTTGCCACTCCAGTAATAACCAGATGTAAATATCTCTTTATTATTTAATAATTTTAAATTGAGTTTTCTAGATTTAGGTAGCATAACTAAACACAAAAAAATGTGTTATTTACTATTGTATAAAAAAATAAGGAAAAAACTAAGCCTTTTTAGTAACGGTTAATTTTTTACGACCTTTATTGCGTCTTCTTTTTAAGACTAGTCTTCCTGCATGGGAAGCCATTCTCTTTAAAAAGCCGTGTGTTCTTAATCTTTTTTTCTTTTTAGGTTGATATGTTCTCTTTGGCATAGGCGGGAATTATATCATAGCTTTTACTATTAATTAGTTCTAAAAGGCATAACTACATAGAGTAAATCTTTTTCATTTGGCAAATAAAATGCAACTGGTTTTAAACTTTCATTTATCTTAAACACAACATCTCCTTCTTTTTGAGTATTCAAGAAGTCTAATAAATAAGAGGCATTGAAAGCAATTTCCTGCTCTTCACCAGAATATTTAATCTCTATTTCCCCAATATATTCTCCTGTTGATGGGGAAGTTGCCTTAACCGTCAACTTATTTTCTGAAAGAGAAAGTCTGACAATGTTAGAGCTTTGTTTAGCAAATAAAAATGCTCTTTTGACTTGGGTGGTTAATTCTCCTAAATCCAAATTAATGGCATATTTAAAATCATCAGGAATTATTTTTTTATATGGTGGATATTCACCTTCAATTAATCTAACGTAAATTTCAACGCCATCAACAACAAATAACACCTGTTTAAGCTCTTCAGATACCTTGAAAGCAATCGTTTCAGACTCTGTCTGGTTCATCATTCTAAAAACTTCACTCAACGCTTTTACGGGTATTAACAGGTCTCTGTTTATATTTATAATTTCACTCTTATGAGTGAAGGTTGCGAGACGATATCCATCGGTTGCAGCCAACTCCATTCCATCTTCTTTAAAAGAAAAGAGTAGGGAAGTTAATATTGGTCTAGTTTGATCCTGAGCAGCGGCAAAGGTAACATATTTATCTATTTTTTCTAACAAGGTTTTCTCAAGACTAAACTCATCTCCTTTAACTTCAGGGAACTGAGGATAATCATCACCTGATTGAAAGGGGAGAGAGCTTTTACTTTTTTCATATTTAACAATAATATTTTTTTCTTTTTGTTCTAAAGAAATATCTCCTACAGAAAAAGAAAAGATTAGGTTTTTAAAAATATCTCCTGGAATAACACAACTTCCTTCTACATCTATTTTTGCTGGAATTGTACTTTTAATTCCTAAAAATAAATCAGTCGCTGAAAGAGTTAATCTATTATTTTCTGCTTTTAAATAAATAGATGACAGTATTGGCAACTGTGGTTTACTGGGAATTGCTTTCTGTAAATTTGTTAAAGCTGACTTTAAATTTTCTTGTAAAACTGTTATTTTCATATTTTTCTTCTGTCTTACTAACTATATATATATAATTGTTGTAGTAATAATAGAGGGTGTTGATAAGTGGAAAAAATCGGTTATTTCTATCAAGTTATTATACAGAAATCATTGTGTATTTTCCAGCTTAACACTTCTTTAAAACTTTGTGTATTGTGAAGGAAAACTTTGTTAAAGACGACCCCTTTTTCACAAAAGAGAAAAGTTATTCAAAGTTTTCCAAAGACTTTCCACTTATTTATCCCCATAGTTTTCCACAATTGTTGATAACTATGACCTAGAAACAGCGGTTAGAGACATTTTGAGCGCAGAAATATCTTGTTTTATCAACCCTTCCTTAGCTTTTTCCTTTTCTATCTTATTAATAGCATGCAACACACTTGTATGATCTCTCCCCGAGAACCATTTTCCAATTTCTTCTAATGGCATATTAAGTTCTTTTCTCAAGAGATACATTGCTACATGTCTAGCATTTACTATATCTTTAGTTCTTCTCTTACCCTTAACAGCACTTTGTTTAATTCTATAGTGATTAGCCACAGTCTTTATTACTTCTTGAGGTTTAACTCTAATAATAGGCCTATTCATAGGTGCCTCTGTTTTTAATAGTGATTGAATTAATTCTTCAGTAATAGTCTTTCCTTTTAATTCAACCTCAGATCTTAAAAGTTTAACAATTCCTTCAATTCTTCTCGCACCATCTACTTTTGAAGATATTAATTGTGCTAAATCCATTGGTAAATCAAGATTATTTGCTTGTGACTTTATTAAAAGAATAGCGGTTCTTAATTCAAAAGATGGTTGTTGAATATCAATCATTAATCCAGCCTCAAATCTAGATCTAAGTCTAGACTCGAGCAAATTAATTTCATGAGGAGGTCTATCAGAGGTTAAAATTACCTGAAAACCTTGTTTTGTTAGGGCATTAAATGTATGGAAAAACTCCTCTTGAACAGCATTTTTACCCGCAATAAATTGTATGTCATCAACTAATAAAACCTTAGTATTTCTGTATCTTGCTTTAAAATCAAAGGCCTTTTTCTTTTGAATAGCATTCACAATTTCGTTTGTAAATTCCTCACCAGTTGAATAAATTATATTTGTTTCTGGGTTTTGTTTTAAAATATTATTTCCAATTGCTTGCATTAAATGGGTTTTACCAACTCCAACCCCACCATATAAGAAGAGAGGGTTATATGCTTCACCAGGGTTATTAGACACAGCTGTTGCGGCAGCATGAGCCATTTCGTTAGTTGTAGATACTGCAAATGTTTTGAAGTTATAGTCTTCTCTCAAACCAACTCTACTAGCTGCTGTTTTTGCTCTGTCTTGAAAACTAGCTTGTAAAGTGTGAGCAGAAAAAAGCTCATCCACAGTAGGGGAAGCTGAACCTCCACTAAGAGGTGGAGCCTCATTTTTAACTTGTTTTTTTACATCTTTTTTATCTGATTGTTTTAAGAAATCTATTGGATTTCCAATCACAAACGATATTTCAACTGTTTTATTTAGTTCTTTTTCTAAAGTTTCTTTTATTTGAGAGTATAAATTTTTCTTTAAGTTAGTCGCATGAAAAGCCGTTGGACAAGTAATCGTGGCTAAGGCTTGATTTTGTTGATCTATCTCAACCTTAGTTAGAGGATTAGAAACAATCCAAGTACTAAAAACAGCAGGGGTTAATTGAGTCTTTAAGCTTTCTTGGCTGGCTTTCCAGACTTCAGCAACCTCACTTATAGAAAGTGCTTTAGTAAACATTTTTTCCTTAGGGCAGTTTTAATATTTTTTTGTTAGATAAAATCTAGGGGACAGTTAAGATTTAGTTGCTTAGTTATACACCTAGTTTTCCACAATGTGTCAAGAGGAATTTTATAAAAAGAGGTTTTTAAATTAGTTTTCTGGAGGTGAGTAGTCGTCTATAGAATAATAACCAGCATATTGTTTTTTACCATCTGGTTTATTTTCCACAACAACTTTTTCTTCAACAGGCTTTTCTTTAACAGGATTTATAGAAGTTTTTTCTTTTTCTGAGGATTCTGGCCTATTTTTTTCTTCAGTTGAAATACCTAAAGAAAAAGGCTTTTTATCTTTTTCTATTTGTTTATCTATTATGTCTTTTTCTATCTTTAATCTCTTGTTTTCTTCTTTTTTCTTTAATAATTCTTCTGGTTTGGTTGTAATAACCTCATGTTCTTCATCACTTGCCACAACTCTAAGAGCAACGTGATTTTGTCCAGCAAAGAAAATTCCCTCACCAACATCAGAAGAAACAAGAAGTTGTCTTTCTCCTTCTGATAAGTAGAATGTTTCTGCTAGAACAGGAATAGAAGCAGTTGATTGTTTCATTAAAAATTGAATAGAAGCATTACTAACAATAGCTTTTCCATAATCGTTATGAATAAAATCTTCTACATCTTGAGTAATAGTTGTGATTCCAAGATAATATTTTCTAGCACGTTTAACCATTGAGTGAATAAAAGAGGCACTATCTTTATGCTTCATAAAGTACCAAGCCTCATCAATAACGAGAATTCTTCTCTTGAGATCTTTTTTAATTCTAGTCCAAATAAAGTCTAGAATAATAAACATAGCAACAGGGCGAAGTTCTTCTTCCATTTCTTTAACAGAGAAAACAGTAAAGGGATTTGTAATATCTATATTAGAAGGCTTATCAAAAATACCTCTGGAAGAACCAGTGATAAATTTTTCTAATCTAGCAGCAATATCATTGGCATCATCATTTTCCATACCAATTAATGCTTTATATAAATCTTCCATTAGAGGAGGCTCATTAGTTTGAGTAACAGGATCTGGAGTTATTCCTTTGGCTTTATATGCAGAGATAAGAGCTCTATCTAATAATGCTTCTTGTTGAGAGGTCATGTCTCCTAACATAACCTTAAGGAGGCCATGAAGGGTTAGAATTTTTTGACCTAACTCATTTTCTCCTTCTTCATACATTGCTGAAAGATCAAAAGGATTAAGTTTTGTTTCTGAGCCAAAAGTAAAGTTAATATATTCACCACCTACTTTTTTAGCTAATTCTTCATATTCATGTTCAGGATCAAGAACGATGACTTCTGCATCAAACATTAATTGTCTAATAATCTCTAATTTAACAGTATAAGATTTTCCAGCACCAGATTTAGCAAAGATAACCATGTTGGCATTTTCCATCTTAAATCTGTCAAAAATTACTAATGAATCATTGTGTTCATTAATTCCATAAAGAATTCCGGTCTCCATTGTTAATTCAGATGACGTGAATGGAAAAGTAGTAGCGAGAGAAGTAGTATCCATGTTTCTAGTGATTACTAGCTTGTCTTTACCCATTGGAAGAGTTGTTTTAAACCCTTCATCCATCTGGAGAGTTGCTTTTTTAGAAACGATTAATAAAGAACCAAGCATTGATTGAATATTTTTAGTTACTTTATTTAATGCATCCATACTTGGAGCAGTGAGTGTTACATAAAGACCAAATTGAAAGAATCTCTCGGCACCAGCGGCAAGTTGTTCTCTAATAGTTCTAGCATCACTAAGCTTAATTTCAGTATTAATATTACTGATTTTTCCAGATCTAATGTCTGATTGTATTTCAGCCTCCATTTCAGTGATTTTTCTTTTTAGGTTATCTAAAACATCAGCTGAATCAACTGGATAAATAAACATCGAGATATTTGCCTGATTTGGAAAGTTAATTAAAGGGGATAGCCAGTTAGCAGGAACTGTTCTTGGATATCCTGCTACAAATAAGGTTCTAGTATAAGTAGAGTTTATTTGTTGATATGTAAAATCAACCTCAATAGCTTCTGGGGCAATAATATCTTGTATGGTCACCAAGCCCTGAGAAAATTCTTTAACTTTCTCCATTTCTTTTTGTTCTTGGGTTTGTTTTACCGGCTGATCATTTTTTTTCTGGTTTAAGAAAGGCAGTTGAAAGGGCATTGTTTTTTATTTTAACACTCCGTGTATCTTAATTTATATTAAAGTTCCGCTACTTCGGGTAGTTTTACTTCTGGCTGTTTTTTAACTTCTTGGACATTTACTTGATTTACTACAACATCTTCCTTTGGTGAAAGTGGAATGTTTTGAGGTGGAGAAGGAGGCTGGATATTATTCACTTCAGAAATAACTTGTTTTTGAGGAATTATTTCTTCTACTTTTATTTCTGGTTTATTTTGAGGAGGTGCTTCAGGAATTTCACTTGGAACAACGGCTGATTTTATAACTTCAGCAGTGCCGGCTTCAGGAACATCTTGTACAGACTCTATTTTTTCTTGATTTGAATTATTATCCTCAGTGAGAGCTTTCATCGGTGTTAAATCAGGGGAGGTTTGAGCTCTAACAGTCATTGTGGTGTAATCACTACTATCGGTTATTTGTTGTCCCTCATGGGCTTCTGGATTATAGCTATTATAAAAAACCTCGATTATTTCCTGAGTTAAGATTTGTCTTGCATATAGACCAATTCTGTTAAATTGAGCAATTAGATGATCTCTTCTTGGTTCTAAAACACCTAAACCCTTTTCAATAACAGCTGCCTTTTGTTCTTTTGTAAGAGAAAGCTCTGTGTTGCCGGGTAAAACACTTTGTGGGGTAATCATCCCAACCTCTCCTGGAGAAGCAGGAATAGATACAAAGAATTTTTTATCTAAAACATTTCTTTCCTTAATTAGTTGACCAACAAATAATTTATATCTCTTTATTAAAGAACTTTTTTCTTCAGTCGAGGCCTTTACAGCTTGGTCTTCAAGAAGTTTTAAATATGCAGTTGCATCTTTTGTTTTTGAACTAATAATTATTTGAATAGGGAAGTTCAATGAATTTAAAAGAGCAGCATAAGCATAAATAATGGCATCTTGTTCTTGCTCAGCTAAAAGACCAAAATTCATGGCACTAACCACTAAAATCATTGATACCGTTCCATCCTTAAGAACAACAACATCACTAGTTATATCGAATATATCTAGAAACTTTTGAGTAGTGGAAGAAATTTCACCAATGTCGGGCATGCTTGCCTCTATGGTACTAGAAATAAGGAGTAAATCGCAATGAGAAAACCTCTAAACAGATCTTATCTCCAGGGGAGGAACTATTTTGCCACTAAGAGATATATTCTGATCTGGAAAACTAAAGGATTCCTTTATAACCCCAATAACATATGTACCATTGGGTAGGGCAGTGCTTAGAGAAAATTGACCAAGTAAGTTTGTAGTCATTGCTTGAATTATTTGTCCCTTGTTATCTTTTATTTGAACGGTTGCCTTATCCACCAACTTATTATCTGGTGTGAGTACCATTCCAACCAAAACATTTGGTTTAATTGGTTGTTTCGGGAATGGAAGTGACTCGCTTGTAGAGACCTCTATTTCAGGATTAATAAACTCTTCTTTTTTTTGAATATTTTCTGTGGTTACAGCAGGTGTTTCTAGGGATGGAGCCGTAGAAAGATTATTGTGTTGTTCTTGGTTTTTGTTTGTTTTTTGCTGTTGTTGAAAAACAACATTTTCTGTTTCTTTTTTTGTTATTGTTTTACTAGGAGCAAGACTTCTAACCTTTGTAATTAAATTTGGTCTCACTTTTTGAGGTTTAGCAATAATTTCATCAACTTTAACATCCTGATATTTTTCTAAAATATCTTGCATCTTTTTTTGCTCTTCATTTTCAAATGGATCTACACTTTTTTTAGTATCAACAGAGCTTAAATACTCTTTAATTCTTTGTCTTCTGGCTGGAGATAAGTCTATTTCAAACTCCTCCTCTTCTTTAGTTTTCTCTCTTTTTTCATGAGTGAATGCAAAAGGAATAGTACTTTCTTTTTTCCAATAAAATTTTGTTGGACTATATATTCTTTTAAAGAAAGTAGTTATCCAATGATCTAGTGGTCTTTCTTCAATCGGCACAAAGGCAATCATGGCACCAGATCCAGCGGAAAGAATAATTAGTGTCCACTTAATAAAACCAAGGAGATTCGTGTTGTAAATAATCACAGCAATGACAACGCCAATAGCTATCTCAGCAAATTGCTTGAGAGTCATATTACCCACGATATGGAATTTATATCCAACAACGTCGGTTGGAATAGGATGTTCACGCATACAGCATCTATCTTAGCGTGTCTGAAGTGTGGTTTCTAGACCCTATGAAATTACTCGGCTATTTTTATAGCAGGGGTTATTATTTCTGCTGTAATTATTTTACCTTCACTATTCTCCAGCTTTCCAGAGAACCTGTAAAAGGGATAGGCGGTTTTTGTGTCTAGATCAGCTCTATATTCAAGAGTAACAGAGGTTAGTTCTCCTTCAGATATTTCTTCTAAAGAAAAGAATCCAGATTCTGATTCATAGGCAGAAATTATTGAAGCATGTTGTTTGTTATTAATATTTTCAACAGCCTCGCTTATGGAAATAATATTTAAGCTTTCCTCTCTGACCAATGGATAAAAGAAAACTGTTTGAAAAACAATTTTCTGTATTTCATATTCATTATTTATTAGAACTGACAATGGAGGTTTCTCCTCATGACCAACATATAATGGAACATCTTCAATGGAATATGAAAAAGGAATCTCCATAGCATTTATTGCTCCATAATCTTTTTCAATTAATTGTTGAATTCCAGATAGAGATTTTATTCTTTCCTTTTGAATGCTAAATGGAAGCTGAGTAAAGGTTTCAGACACATATTTTTCAGCAGCGTCTATAGCCTTACTTTTATCATTTAGCAAACTATCCTCTGGGAGGAAGTTTAAATAAAATAAATAACTCTCATCACTTTCATTATATGAAAGAGTATATTTGTCACTCTTCCACAGCCCATCTATTTCGGCCACTGGAGTCAGATTGTGATTTTCAATAAATCTATCTTTTATATAGTCTGCTGAAGTATTACTTGGTTGAAGACCAACTAAAGGGAGACCGGCCTTCAAGTTATTGGGAATTTCTCCAATAAACTTAATATTTTTAAACACTGTTTGATCACCACTTTTATTTGTTTGGATAAAGTCTGTTTGTTGTAAAACAGTGTTTTTTGGAGTTATTAATCTCAAAATTATAGTTACTAAAATCCCAATAATACTAATTGCTATTAATATTAGATACCACTTTTTCTTTAATAAGATTTCTTTATTCATAGCAAGTCCTTACAGGATCATTAACCTTAACACTAGCTCCATCAGGCATAAGTGAAGGAAGAGCTCCCGAACTAGGAGAGCTTCCTAACATTCCAAAGTGTAAGTGAGGACCAGAAGAGTTTCCCGTATTACCCATCGCTCCCAATAGTTCTCCCGCAGTCACTTGTTTGCATGTAGAAATATTTAATGATCTGAAGTGACCAAAAACAAAGTTTCCTTCATTGGCTCTTAAGACAACATGATTGCCATATCCAGGATCAAGATTTCCCGGACATGCTTCTCCAGAAAATGGTGCAAAAATAGGTGTTCCCTCACTGTTTGCAATATCAAAAGCGTCAACTCTAGAGTGAGAATAACTACCACCAGGTAATTGAGTAATCGTTCCACTCGCTGGCCAACAGCCAGCTCCTTGAGAGTAATCTCCTATATATACAACTTCACCGGTAATTGCATTATCTGTTCCCTCCACTCCTGTTTGTGGATCTTTAGCAAATATTTTTAGATCAAAGGTGTTTAAAACAGAAGAGTGATTGTAGTTACTATCCAATGTTTCCGAGTAAGAAATGACAACAGAGTCACCCGGTTCTATTATCATCTCCTCATATAGTTCTTCAAAATCAGATAAACCCTTAACCCTTTCTGGGATTGTTGGTGGCTTTTTCCCCTCTTTTTCCTCCCATGCCTTGTCACTATGATTAACTTTCATAGTGTCAATAGCATCTAGGACTTGGATGGTGTAGTTGCCCTTTGGCTTTATAGTCAATGTGTACTCAACTTTTATTGGAAATGATGGATTTTCACACTTATTTTCTGGACAACCAGCTATAAAAGCTCTTTTTTCTATAGTTACAAACTCTGATTCTTTGCCAGGTATTAATCCAGAAGTTGTGCTCAGTGGAGTAACAACTGGAAAGTTTGCCAACAATGATCCAAATGCAAGGTTTTGCATTATTATGACTCCACCAGCTGTTGCGGCAATTGTTCCCAGTACTGCCTGTCCACCTATTGTGGTTATGGTTTGTCCAATGAAGGTTCCACCTTGTAGGGCTGTAGCCGCAGTACCTTGAGCAGCCTGAGCAGCCTCTACTGCTTTTCCAGCTCTTAATGCGTCTGCAGCAAGAGCCTCAGGACTTCCAGCAATAGGCATCGTCGATCCAACACCCTCTTTACCTGGGAATAACTCTCCAAACCATTTCTGAATACCATATCCAGTCCAACCTCCTCCAATTCCCCCTGCAACAGCTCCTCCTGGGCCACCAAATATTCCCCCAGCAATAGCACCAATTGTGGATCCTATCCATCCCCCAACAGTTGTTAAAGGAATTATTAGAGAGCCCAATCCAAGTCCTCCAACAGCTATTAAAACCTTTCTTCCTTTTTTAGTTGTTGCTAGTTTTGCTAGAACACCCAGCGCTGGATTTACAGTACCAGCCGCAGTTGTCGCAGCCTTACTGAGACCAGCTTCAGCTGCTTTCTCAGCTGCTTTCTTCGCAGCCTTTTTACTCAGTCTTGATCTAATTCCCTTAACACCTCTTTTTAATTTTTTACCCAAGCCCTTGGTCTTTTTTCCAAATCGATTGACATTAGCCAATGGACTTTGCAATACTCCAGAGCTTGGAACAATTTGTGAATCAAAATTATTTTGTTGATCTTGATCATAAAATGCAGCACCACCAAGAAGTGGAGCCATATCATGAAGACCAATTTCTTTTGGATAAAAACCCTGATCTTCAGATATATTTTTGATTACCTCGCTTCCGGCCTCTCCATATCCTAAAAGAATTAATATTTCTTGTTTTGTTTCAACATCTTTTGTTCCCCAAACTTGTTTAAGGAAAATCTCTCTTTTTTGAGAGTTTGTAACTGTTTTTTTATCGTGTATTAGTTCAACTAGTTCCTCACCATCTTTAATTGGAGCTTCTTTACTACCAACAAGTATTTGCTTAGTAGGGGAGGCTACTGCGTCTCTAAAAACACCGTCTGATTGTTTTTCACTTAGTTCACCACTTTTTTTATCTAGTAGTGCTAATGCCTCCTGAGTAGCAAAAACTGCTTCATTGTGAAGGAGGATTTGCCCTGTTTTTTTACCAAGTATTGATCTTCTAGCAATCCAAATATCTTCCAGTGTTTCCAGAAACCCTGGATTATATGGAACTTCATCACCAAAAATTAATCTAAATCTTCCTTCATCTATATATTCTAATAATTGGAGTGGGAGACCCTGTGCAATCCAAGTGTCAATAACATTTGTTACATTTTTTTGTGACAATAGAACTTTATCTGAGTGAACACCTATTCTTTTAAGTTCTTTGCTTAATAAATCAGAGGCTTCTTTAGCTAAATAATCTTTTTGATCTGAGGCTAATTTGTCACTCTTAAAAATCGAGAGAACTCCTCCTAATTCAGGGTTTTCAGCTATTTGTGAGACTAGCTCAGAAACACTTTTCCCTGTTCCTGATTCAGCTTCGTTTAAAGCGTTTTCTATTTGCTCTTTTAACTTTGGATCTGAATTTTCTTTTAGAACAGTAGTTAAGTGGCTTGAAATAAGAGCGGTTGTTCTAAAGTCATTTTGAACCAGCCAAACATATTCTCTAATAAGCTGAAGTCTTGTTTCTGGAGCAAGAAGATCATTGTGTTTTCCGTCCCCAATTGTGGTTAAGAAAAAACCAAGGGTTTTTTGAGATAAAACTTCCTGTATTTCTCTAGAGTTAGCCAGGGTTCCTGGCGGAAGACCATGGTGTTGCTCTAATTGACTTAAAGCTATCGATGTAAATTTAGCAGCTTGGTTTCTTAATTCTTGACTAAATAAAATGTTTTTTGTGGTGAGTGGCTCATCAGGAATTTCTTCCTGAACAATATCTTGATCTGAATCAGAAGGGGGCTCTTCCTCAGCAGTTCTAGGTGTAGAAGATTTTTCTTCGTCGTCTTCTGGAATAGCTATATTTAGATCCTTATCATCTTTGTCTTCGTCTTTTTCATTGTCTTCATCTTCATCATCAACCTCTTCTTCCAAAATTAATAAAAGAAGTTTTGAAACCCTAATTACCCTATCTGTTAACAAATCATTTAAGTACTCATCATCGCCACTGTTTATTTCAAATCTTTTATCACTATTTCCACAATAAATAACAAGACTACTTAGTTCTTGATATCCATCCTGTTCTTTATATTTATCTAAATTGGGAATAAATAAATTAACCGTGTCATAAAACAAGAAAGCTAAATCACTTTTATATAAAAAGAGTCCTGGATTTTCCCCTCTTTCAACGCTTTCCTTTCTGTTTTCAGTGGAAACATATAAAGAAGACTGACTTACATTTTGAAAAATATTTGCAAAAGAAAATCTTACTTCTTGATCTTGCTTAATAGATGTACCACTTAGTAAATTTAAAAAACCAATAACATTGTCTTTTGAGATATCATCTCTAACTCTCTTGAGAGTGTATCTTTCAGGACTGGTAACTTGATTATTTAAATCGGACATCCTCACTCATTATATCTTCAGCCAGAGAGAAAAGCACGTCCTTAAAACAGGTTAAATTAATCCAGCTACAAATGAGCCAAATGATTCTGTTCTATCTGAGCCAACAGCAGGTTTTTTTACTCTTTTTTTAGATGTTTTTAATGGAGAAGACCAATTTGTGTTTGGAGTAGTAGAAGAATCATAGTTTGTTTCACAGCTTAAACACCAGTTACATTCTCCTATCCACGTAGCTTTACCACATCTTATGCATGAGCCCATCTTCCAATCCTTAATTCTTTTTTCTCCTACAAATTTTTCTAAATCAAACTTGGTTAAGGAAGCGATATCAACTCCTTCCATTTGTAATTTAGCCAATTGGCCAATTCCGCTAATTGGACTCAGAGCAACACACTCCAATAAGGAAACATCAAATGCTTTTAATGCAGATGAAAATCCAACGCCCTTTGCCAAAGAAATAGCAAATTCTTTTTCTCCAAGATTACCTAATTTTTTAATGTGGGAAAATAGAGACTCTCTTTTTTTATTAGATATTTTTTTAGTATCTAGTATTCCAGCTAAAATAACCCTTTTCATAAAATTACCAAGCTTTTCAACTGTGGGAGGAGTTAGGCTTGGATCTTTAGAGATCTCGTTTTCCATGACATCTATTAATAATTCAGAGTATTCGTTGAGAGCTGGCTCCATATTCTTAATTTTTTTTCTAGTTATTTTTTGTCTTAGTTTTTTAAAGAATTTTTTCTCTGGAAAGATAGTTAAAAAAGAATCCTCCGCAGTTTTTTCTTGGAGATTTTGTGGGAGAGTAACTTGGGTTTTCATGATTAATTCTTCTTTTTCTGAAAACTCAAGACTATCAAAGTCACTTGGAATATTTATTCCCAAAGATTTAAATAGTTTTGCATGTTCTTTCCAGTCTTTTGGAGATGCGTGTTGGTCATGAAGAAGAATGAACCTATTTAATTCTGGGATATATACGGGCTGGGCTATGACAATAATGCTCATATTACCCTCGTGTACTGCTGACTGAGGCATCACATATAAATATTTTTCTCCAACAGTTATTTCTCCAGAACAACCTTCTATTCCCATTTTCTCTTTTACCTCTGGCCTAATAAAAGAAAACGATTTTCTTGGGGAAAAGGTTTTCCATCCAGTGGACTCTAGTTGTTCCTTGGTTTCTGAGGGATTTATTTGTTCATTCTCTTCTGAAAGTAGAGATAAAACAGCGTGTGGAGCCAATGAAAATATGTCCTCTAGGGTTTTTAAGAGCTCTTCTATCTGTTTTTTTTCCAGTCCATATCTGGCTTTTTCAGCTTGATTTATAGCCAGTGATTCAACTGCTTCTTTACATATTTGTAAAAGATCCGGTCTTAGTTGATAAACATCATCATGAAGAGCAATCTCTCCATTTTCTGTTTTTGTTATTTCATAGGCCAAGTGGGTTACGGGGAGTTTTTGTGTTTCTGAGAGAATTGATTTAAAGAAATATATAAGTAGTTCTTTTTGTTTTTGTCTGTCTTTAATAGGTAGAACTTCTCTAAGAATGAAGTTGAGAATAATAGTTGTTTTATCTTTTTCTGGGTTGGCTATCTCTCTAGTTTTAGGAGTAGATTGCTCTAATTGAGGTCTAAAAGCCGATTTTTCCATGGCTTCGATAACATTGGGTGGTAGTTGATTTTTTATTATTTTTTCTTGTAACACAAAAGCTCCTCTGTCTAGAGGAGCATCGGGAGGCAAGTTGAGAAATATGCCCGATGCTCGTCGGAGAACATCAATACATGTTCTCTTCATTTCACTCAATACTTGAGTAAAATGGCACACTCTGACCGGACTTTTCTTAATGAAAGAATTACCGTTGCGGCACAGCCCCTGAGTCTCACAGGGTTCCGAGTGGTAATAGATTTATATCATAAAAGAATAGATTGTTCTAATGATCCATTTGTGTGTTTTGTAAGTAAAAGTTATAAATCTGGTTTATAGAGGATTTTTTTGAGTAGAAATGATAAAATATGTTCATGGCTGAAACAAGAAAGTTTGCACCACTGGAAGAGGTTAGAAAAGAAATAGAAGCTTCTTTTTCTATTGATGCGATAAAAATAAAACTAGAAAGCCTTCCAAAAGAGCAAGAATTAGTCACGATGCTTCAAAAAGTTGAAGACTTGGCTTTTAATGATAATGGTGAGATAACCCCAGAGGGTCAGGATGATGCCGTTGCAGAATTGGTTGTAGGGATTTGTAAAGAAGCTCTTGCCGAATTTTCAAAGATAGAAGAAATTGTAAACAAAAATTCCAGAGGGCAGGCTGCATCTATGTTTTCTGGAGAAGATTTTTCTCCAGAGGATATTTCTGGAGCAGTTGATTCTTCAAAAACAAAAGAATTAAAAAATTCCCTAGAGGCATTAAACAACCTTATCTACTCATATCTCCATCAATATGCAGAGCAAGGATATCTTTCAGTGGAGGATATGAGGAGCTTGGGCATTTCTGAAAAAGACATAAAAGCAGTTGAAAATAAAATTGAAAAACAGTTTAAAGAAGATCTTAAAAAATGGAAAGAGGGGGGTGCTGAAAGTGCTTTTCCAGCGCTTTCTCAATTAAAAATAGAAACAGAAAAAGAAGCAGTTACATCCCAGGAGGCGGAAAACCAGGCTCGAGTCATTTTAGATTTAATAAATAGTGTTGAAGGTGATTTAAAAGCAGGTGGGGTTGTTGGAGAAAAATATCAGTTTATTGAAGACAGCTACCTAAAAACTGCAAAAGAAAGACAAATTAGACTCAATAAAATAAAAGATGAGCTTGAGGGAGAAGAGACAACAAGAGAAGCAAGAGAACAAAAAAGTGCAGAAGTTGAGGCTTTTAGAGATACTATAAAAGATTTTATTGATGTCGTTAAAACAATTCCTTTTTCAAGAAAAGAAATAGTGACAATTATGAATGATGATGGAGTTGAAGAACCCCATAATCCTATTGATAAGAAAAATCCTGGAAGATTTGGTCAACAAAAAAAGGAATTAAAGAGAAGAAAAGTTTTACTAATAAATGAAAAACAAAAAGCAGAGTCCTCTGGTGTTTTAAAGAAAAAAGACTCTAGTGATTCAGCGTCTGCTGAAGAGATAAATAGGGTTATTGATGAGGTTCTAAGAACTAGTGGAGAAGCAGAAAAAAGAGTCGAACAACTAATTAAAGAAGCAGAAACTCCTCCAATTGATGAAATGTCTCTAGATGATTTGGCAGCAGAGTTGATTGGAAATGGATACGATCCATATTTTTATGAACAAATGAAGTCTGGTGCTGCCACCGATGAAAGAGCAAAAGCTCTTTCTGATGCCTTTAAAAAATATTGGGAAAGAAATCCAGAATCAACTCCAGAAGAAGAATTAAATAGGGTAGTTCAAATAACTAAAGTTCAACTACATTTTCTTAGTAGCCAATTGCAAGAAGAACCAGGAATGGTGTCCAGAGAAAGAACTCAGCTCTGGAAAGAAGCAATAAAAAGACAGATGAGAAGAAGAGAGCTTTTAATGGCAACAACTTATCATCCAGAGTGGGGAGAAGAAACTAGAGAGATGATGGAGTGGTCTTTTAAGATGGCGGCTCTTAGACCAGGCCAAATTCTCGTTAAAAGAAAAAGAGAAAAGGGGCTAAGAGCAGGTGAAGATGTTTTAGTTGCTGTTTATCCAAAAGAAAAGAAAACAAAAGCTGGAAAAAGACCAAGAAACAAAGACATTAATGAAGAAAGTCTAATAATAAGAGATACAGACATGGTTCTTGTAAGGAGATATTTAGATACAGGTAAAGATGCTGACGGCAATGATATACCAGAAAAAGACAGAAATTTTGAAGACGTAAGAATTCCCTATGGGGATTTTAAACCAGGAAAGAAACAATCAAAGGGAAGACTATTGGAAGAAGGTCATTCAAAAATGTTTTATGGAACATTGGCCAAAGAAACTGGAGAATATAACTTAACACAAGAACTTAAAAAAAGATTTCCAGAAGGCAATCCTCAAGCACTTGAGTTTGCGATAAGCTTGTTTGGGTCATTTGATTTGTTAACTATTTCTCTCGGAGAGCTACAAAAAAACACCATGACCAGGGGGCACAATGCTGATACACCTGATAAAGATAGGGCAATGTTTGCAGATCCTCTTGCTGCAGCAATGCATAGAGCATTTAGATATTGGAATGAACACGAATGGTCTCTAAGGGCCCTTCTTTTCCTTGAAGATGTTAATAACGGTGATGCAAGATACGGAATTCACGACAACGGTAAAAATGAAAAAGATCAAAAAAGTATGAAGAATCATACTTGGTTGGCAAAGCTTCAAAAAATGTTATTAAAGCATCAGTCTGTGTTTTATGACACAAAGTCATTTGCCGGGAAAATAGCACTACCTGAATTTTGTGAGACAACTGGTATTAATACATATGATTTTTTAACACTTCACCCTGCTGAGCAATTTGCTCAGGGAAATGAGGCATTAGAGATGCCAGATGGTGGATATATTATTCATGATGGGAGAAAGATTAATGAAGTTGAAGAAGTTATAGAGGAAAAGAAGGTAAAGATTTGGAGATTTGAAAATGGAGATAAAGTTGAGAAAGATCTAATCCCAAAAGGAGAAAACATAGCTGTTACAAAATGGTATGAATTAGCAGAAGAAAATGGCTTTACTCAATTATTGGAATTAACCTTTAAAAGAATGCCTGTTCTTTCTGATGATGATATTTTTAGAAAAACAAAAGATGGTAGTAAGGGCGGAGTTTTAACCGAATGGTTGGCAACAGCTGGTAGAGCAAAAATGTTCCCAGGAAATCATTTAAAGAATTATTTTGAACCATTATTGGCCAATTTTGTTTTAAGAATTTTTCAACAATATAGAGGAAGATACAACAGGGATCTGAGAGGGGCTATGTTTAAAGAAATGATATCTGCTCTTGAGGCGTCTGCCATTGATCCCGCAGGATTAAATGGATATGCAGGTCAAGTTGTTAATGTTATCAACTCCCTTTGTGAAAAAGATATCTTTAAAGTTGAGGTTTATGAAGAAAAAGGAGAAGACGGGAAAGAAGACTATCAAGAGAAGCAGGTGGTGAAAACAGGCAATAAGGCTGTTCAGAATAAAATAGTAAAGCCTTGGGATGATAAAAGAGAAAAAGAAAGAAATGTATATATGGACGCATGGTATAGATGGAAAAACCACGGTCAGGCTCCTCCAATACAGCTCTTAGGAGTAAGTCTTGATGGCATTGCAAGACCATTTAAGTCTATAAGAGCAAAGTTTGTTGGAAAGAATCCAGAAGAAAAAGAATTTATGGCAATAATTAATGGCGACCATGCTATTCCAGACTTAGTGGAAAGAACTGGTGATTTAATGAAAAAAGCAGACAAGGATGATTAAAGTAATTCATCTTTTTTAATAAAAAATATTTAAGTATTTGAGAGTATCAATAGACAATGATCTATTTTTAATTTTCATTATCAGGCACATCGGCACCAGGCTCTTTATGTTCAGTGTCTCCACTGCCACTATCAGTTCTAGTCCGAAGCTCTTTGAGCCATTTTTGATCTTTAATGAACTGAGGAGACTTGCCTTGTCTGATGGCCTCACTAGTTTGCTGCACATTTTGTCCAGTTTGGAAGCCCTTTCGAGCTCCAGTGAATAATCCCCCATGAAGCTCACCAGTACTTTTATCCTTATGTCCAACAAATGCTGCTTTAAGTCTAGCTCCACCACTAGCTTCTTTGTCCATTGCAGTCTGACTTTTAACAAGCCCAACGCCTGCTCCAATGGCTCCTCCAACAAAAGGAGCAGCCTTTTCTCCATCAAAGGCATTTTTGGCAGCACTCATTGCTAGTTCTTCCCAAATACCACCCTCTATCTTCATGGCTTTTTTCATTTCTTTAATGAGGTCTGGGATGATTAAAATAATACCTATTCCAACCAAGGTCATCATGACACTTCCTGATCCCCTACCAATAAGGTATGGAGGCATAAAGCCACCTTGGCTTAAGTCTCCACGAGTGAACATTTCATAAAGAATAAGAGCAAAAAGAACCATTGGAAAAGCCATCAGGTTCCCAAAAACCATTTTTATCCAATATCCAACATTGTTTTTTCCTGGAAGAGCACCAGTCATTAAGAGCAGAGGACTAACAACAATAGCAATGATGATAGTGATATAGATTTTAAGAAGTTCAAAGAATAGTTTAAACACACCAATTAGGATGGCAATCGAGACAATGAGGCCCATTGTTAGTCCACCAATCCAACCAATTACATCTCCTAGGGCACCAGTGTCAATAGTTCCAGCGAATGTCTTTACAGCCTCATTCATGCTACTAAATGCACCATTGGTATTTACTCCTGTAACGACATCCCAGCCAATTTGAATAAATGTTTTACTAATTAACTCAGTGCCACTTTGTGGAGCAAACAAACCAATCATTAAATACATAAGTAAGTACATGATATCGATTAAAAATCCAGCAATAGCATATGAGAAGGTTACAAAAATTAGAGAAACAATTATTCCTGGTATGGCCTGTTGAGCAGTGACCACTGTTTGACCTCCAATTTTCTGTCTAAACATAATCATGAATCCAATTAATAAGAAGACAATAACAAAGAAAAAGTAGGCGAGATTTCTAAACACTTTCCATGTCTCTAGGACTGGGTCTAGTGATGAGAATCCCAATCCTTGGGCCTGGGCCTGTGGAATAATGTGGGCATTTTCCAAAAGCTGAGCAACATACGTAGTACCAGAGGCTGGTGGGGTATAAAGCATGGCTAGAGCTTGAGTTGCTTCTCCAATAACTCCATCTCCATACATTTCATAAACAATTTTTTTCTCGTCATCAGTCATGTTTTGAAAAGCGACGCTTCCCTTTGGAACACCATTTAATTTGAGAAATAAATCTGAATCTACAACTTTTGAGGCAGCAGGAACATATGAGTGTAAGGAAACCTCTCCTTTTTCAGCATCAACTTGTCCTTGAAGAGTCTCATCAACATTTTTATCGATTCCAATGGTTTCTTTAAACCAATCAAAAAGACCAACGGCTTGAATTGGTTTGGCAGCAGTAAATAAGCCCATTATTATGAGAACAAAGAAAATAGCAACCCGATTGAGACGCTTCATTATGAAGATTATTGTACGTCAAGAAATAAAAAAGCAAAACCCCGAAAAGGAGCTTTAAATACTATAAAATAGCTCAAATATGTACTATAATAGTGCTAATGATAGCACTTGAACAAGTCAACTCTCTTAAAGAATATTTTGAATCTTCAGAATCAATAGCTGTGATTCTTGGACAGAAACCAACAGTTGATCAACTAGCGTTGGCCAGTGCTTTATATGATGGTTGCAAGAACCTTGGTAAAGAAGTTGGCTTATATTCTCCTAAAAGAATAAAGGATGAGCACTTCTCCTCATTAAAAGAACTCCAAACAGAGCTTGGTAAACAAAACTTAGTAGTCTCTTTTGATTATAATGAAGAAGCAGTTGATAAGGTTAGCTATCACATTGGTGAAGAAACAAATAAATTTTTCCTTACAGTAAAACCAAAAAAAGGAATCAAGCCGCTAGATCCAAAATCAGTGGAGTTTTCTTATGCAGGTGCTGACATAGATCTTATTTTCTTAATTGGAGTTCATGATCTAGAAACTTTAGATCAATTGTATTTCAGCTACGAATCTTTATATAAAAATAACTATGTTGTTACCCTCCATAACTTCAAACCAGAAATTGGCACAACTCAGTTTGACCTATCTAGTTCTAGTAGTATGAGCGAGAGTATGATCGATGTTATCGAAAGCTTGGGAATGCAGGTAGATGAAAAAATGGCTACAGCATTATTAATGGGCATAGAACACACAACTAAAAACTTACAATCATTATCAACCACCGCTGAAACATTCGAAAAAGTTGCCAGACTTTTAAGAGCTGGAGCTAGAAGAATTAAGAGAAGAGAGTCTCCAACCATTTCACTAGGGGTAAAGAAAAAAGCTGTTAGAAAATCAATTAAAAAATCTAAAACAAAAACAGCTAAGAAAAAAACTACTAAGAAGTAACCTTCTTATTTAATATTTCCACAATCAAGAGTAAAGGTATCCATTGCACAAACACAGTAGTTGGCGCCAGCGCACCCCTGTACTTCTTCATAGTCGCCACAAGCTGGTTGAACTAAGTTTTCAGTTGGAACCCCATAATTTCTACCGGCCATCATGTAATATAGCTGTTCAGTTGATGGAGTAGAGCCGTTGGCTGCTTTGTATTGATCAACCAACCAACCTCTTTCAGACAATCTTTTTCTTAAAATATATTCCATTGATGTTTTAATATCACAAGCAACGTCTGGATTCTCTCTGGCTTCTTTAATCCATGGATCAGATGTGTCGTCAGCGATATATCCGGCTTGTGGACAACCCTCTTTATCAATGCACTGAGGGATTAAAACACCAACAATTCCGGAGGCTCCACAATCATTAACTACGATTTCTCCGCAACTCATCTCTTTTTCTCCAGCCAGTATTTTTCTTAGCATTGGACTACCTTCTATCTGTAGGAAACCCCAAAGCATTTGAGCATTATTTGGATCATTGCCAGCAACACTACAAGTCATTTTCATTAATTCATTCATGGTTGGTAACTTGGTTTTTCTTCCCTTTATTTCTCCACAAGATTCTTCTTCACCAGTTCCTGGTTCTTCTCCAGAAGCATACCCCTGACATCTGCCTAGGAATAAATCTTCAGTTCTCTTACAATCTTTAATATAGTCATATGCTTTTGTACCAAACCCATTAAGGGTTTCTTGAATTTTTCTAATAGTCCATCCAAGCTCAGCACCAAGAATTCTCATTGGCTCGTCTGGCCACTCAACTGTAACTCCCGTCATTTGTTTTCTTTCACACTCTATACAATAAGGGTCATCTTTGTCACAACCCTCTGAACATCCAGGTGGTTGATGATACCAATATTTAAAAGAATCAGTTCCACTTTTCATTGAGGCACTAGTATCTACAAATGTTAGATATTCAGGAATAATTCCACATTTTCCATCAAAGTCTTCTATACAGTTGTTTTCGACAATTGTTTGAAATTGTTCTGTAGTAAAGATTTGTTGAAGTGTTTTATTAACAAAGGCCATGTCAGATCCATATGGAGTAATCAAATGAGCTCTAATGGTGATTGGGTCTGCATCTAAATCTCCATTTACAATGGTATCTTTAACAATAATATTCCAATCAAATTTATACTCAGCATCTGATGGGAAAACCTTTGAATAAAAGGGGTCTCTAAATTCTCTTTGGTTGTCTGGGGTATCTGCGCTTGATCCAAGCTCTTTAACTAATTCATATGATCCTTCAAATCCTCCACAGTCATCTGCATTTCCATTTATTTGATCAATCAGAGATTTGAGGAGATATGATTCTGGTTTGCTGTCAGTCACTAAGCACTGGGGTATTGCTCCACAATCAATGATATTAGTTGCTTGGCTCTCTGGTTCTTGGTGATACAAAATGTCACCGATATATTCTTTTCTTTGCTCTTTCATTTCATCAATATGCATTTCAATAGTGCCTGGATCACTAAGAATATAGCTAGTTAATCTTGCAGAGTCAGTCAAATTTGGAAGAGAAAAAATCATGTTTGTGGCTGTCATTGGCACTTTAAAACCTATGACCATTGGAGCCTCTTTTTTAATAGGCAATCTCTCATGAGTTCCTCCCCAAACAGGAGATGGTTTTTGAACTTGTAAAAAATCAAATATATCTTTATTAGTTGGGAAGAGAGCCGGGTGAACCTCCTCATTGCCCTCCATTACATTTTGTTTTACAGATACAACCAGGAAAGCCAATCTATATAAGGCATCCATATTTAAGTGAGAAGCAATCACAGCATCAGACAGTGGACTAATTTCATTTTCAAATTTTGATTCACTAATTCCAAACTCTTCTTGAACTTTTGGAGTCCACTGTGTCATTAGTTCTTGGCAACTAAAGTTTTTTTCTGGATCGATTTTGCTTTTCGTTTCAAATAAATTATATAAACTGGAAAAAAGGCTATAACCACCATAATCGGTACCTGGTATTTCAACCTGATTGATGTAGCAAGGCCCACCGTTCTCAAACTTGTCACAAAAATATCGGTTATATAGACTATACAAGTTGTTGTATTTAACAATACATTGTTGTTCTACATCTAGGAGAGTTGTTGCTACACCAGCTGAGTTTAGTTCTGCTGGTTGTTTTTCAACACTATTTGCTCCGAAATATCCTTCATAGGAAGAAATCTTGTTTGTATTTGGAAAATCCTCATCTCCTTGAAAAAGAGGGATTTTTCCTTCTGCAAACTTACCTTCATAGACTGCTCCAGCAGTTAATCTAATTGGTTTTTCATACTCTTCAAAATATTCTCTTATATCTCCATGAACTTGACCATTAATCCACCATTTTGGTTTGGCGCATTGAACCTCATATCCTTGGTTGTAGGCCATTTGATAGGTGATGATGTCGGAAAGATCTCCTGTTTCTCCTATGGAATAGCCATCATCTAAAACGAGAGGAAGGTAGTTATATACCTCTGGATCTCTGCGCTCATAGTTCACAGCATCATCGCTGGAGAGTGATTGCACTTGAGAAAATCTTCCTAAAAAAAGAAAAACAAACACAACTAATGCAAACCAATTAAATCTTGCTTTCACATCTTTATTATACCCTGAAAAGGAGGTGCTTTTTAAATCTAAATTAGAGAATGGCAACACCAAATACTACCTCTAGGATTTGAGCAATCCAATATGATGCAAAAAGAATTAAAAAACCAACAATTGCCATGGTGACTCTTTTTTGTCCCTCTTGCATGCTTTTTGAGTTTGATGCTCCAGCTAGTATTTGTAAACCGCCGGCAACAATCATTACAAAGAGAGCAAGCCCTGCTATCGGGAAGATAAATTCTAATAATCTAGTTATTATTCCACCTGGAGTTGATAGGGTTGTAGCATGTGGAGAGCCAGCAACCTGAAGAGGATCAAAGGAATCTAAAACATCAGAAGTTACTTCCATGGTTTTTGGGTCGGGTAATTCTTCTGCAAAGACCTTAATTGGAAAAGATAAAAAAGTACCAATTATTGATAGAGATGTAATAATCTTTTTTTTCATTGTTTATCCTCCAAATCCTGGAATTTCAAAAAGAGTAACTCCTATAAATCTAAGCATAGTAATAGATAGCAAGATAAATACTAATCCAGTGAGGGCCGCAGTGATTTGCTCTTTTGCTTCCTTGGTTGCTTGTGGATCTCCCTGAGAAACAGACAATCTAAATGCACCGGCGAGAATTAAAAGAAATGTAGCTCCGCCAGCAGCACTTATGGCAATAGTAATAAAGGTTTTAATAATGCTTTCTGGTTTTGCAGGAATACATCCAATGGCTGTCCAAACACCGGCATTTCCATCATTATCATCTCCTCCAAAACAAGCTTTGCACAAATTTCTTTCTCCAGGATCTAAAATTTGTTCACATAGCTCAAAATCTCTAACAAGAGCATTTCCTGAGGCGTCTGTTTTAACCTCATCACATGTTTCATCTTCACAAAATGCTTGGGCAATAAAAGAGGCAGAACAACCAGGAAACTGATAGTTTTTATTTGCTGTTTCAACTATGCTAATTTCATATGTGGTCTCTTTTTTTGCCTCAAATGTGGTGGAAGCCTTTCCATTACTGGCATTTGCTTTTTTATCTGTAGTGCCACCACCCTTAATAACAAACTTAATTTCATCGTTAAAAGGATTTCCCTCTGTGTCTTCTAGTCCCTCAACCTCTATTTTTGTAGTAGATGTTGCTGAGTCTAAGCACCCAGATGAATAACAGGTTTTTCCATTCCTAGTTTGTGAGATATATAGAGCACATTCTCCACCAGTTTCATTTTTAGTTGTTTGATATGTTCCAATATTACATTCTCTGTTTGTTCCAGAATTGTCGTTATCATAAAGCCTTACAATGTGTTTATCGTTTTCTCCAGAAAAGAAAGCACTTTTTAATGCTTCTTCTCTGTATGTAGTCCAAGTAACAATCCCATTTTTAACAGTTAATTTTCCATTTTTTTGTGATCCTCCAGACTTAGTGCCCCAATCATATGATTTATTTACATCTATTCTGAATACTCCTGTTTGTGCCTCATCATCAACATTTTCTCCATTTTTAATTTTTATATAATATTCATGATCTGGGTTATAGTTTTTGCTCATATCAATTTTAATAGTATGGGTGTTTCCATCCTCATATGAGGGGAGCATTACCCCAACTCCAGAGAGCACTCCAGTACATGAGCTTAGAGCCTCAACTTGCTTCACAGAAGAGAACATAAAAAGAGAGATTAGCAGTATGCGAAAAACAAAAACAGATAATGATTTATAAATATTCATAACCAGATGAGACCTATTTTATCATGGCACAACAGGCTTCAGCTAGTCGTAGCTTATCACTATTTTGATCTATATAATGAGGGTGTGTTCAGACAAAAAAGATTACTATCTTTAGTGTTTTTATTCCTATTCTCTTTTGGGTTTTTATTCCTTTATAAGAATAACTTTTTAGCTCAGGCACTAGATCCAGTCGAGGATTTACAGAGACAAATAGATGAACTGGAGTCTTTAAGAAAACTTTCAGAAGATGCAACCAAGCCACTGGAACAAGAACTTGATTCTTTAGAAAAGAAAATAACTAGTGCTCAACAGGGTATTACTAGCGCCATCAATCAAACGAAGGAACTAGAGAACACTATTTATGATCGAGAAGACGACATCGCCATCCAATACATAATTTTTTCCAACAGAATCGCTCAACAATATAAGAGGGCGAGAACGTTCTCTCCATTAATGCTGTTCTTTAATAGTGGTACTGCTAGCAAGTTGACTAAAAACCTAGCCTACAGCACCTCTGTTCAAGCCCAAGATAATAGGTTGATTAGATCTTTAACAGAAGAGATTACCTTATTAGAAGCAGATAAAGAAAAACTAGAAAAAGATCAAATAACCCTAGCTTCTTTAGAAAAACAATTGGCCATTCAAGCAAGTTTCTTTCAAGTGGAGATAGGTAAAGCTAAGAACTATCAGAGTGATCTGGCAGGCAAGATAGCATCTCTGTCCGCACAACAACAGGCCATTATCAATGCTCGTTCTGGAACCTATACAACTTCTGTTGGAGAAGTTCCACTCGCAGATGATTTTAATGCATCGATAGCATTTAAGGCATCTGCTCCAAGTAATTCTTTTGCTGTTTTTAGTTTTGGTGCATATACCCATAGAAATGGAATGAGTCAGTACGGAGCTAATGCCAGGGCAAAAGAAGGACAATCTGTCGAAGAAATATTAGCAGCATATTATCCAGGGACAACTCTTAAGAAAGACTATCCTGCCATGGGAACAATCTCTGTTAATGGAATTGGGTCAATATCTTTTGAAGACAGATATTTACAAGGAATTTATGAGATGCCGGCCTCTTGGCACATTAATGCTCTCAAGGCTCAAGCTATTGCGGCTAGAACCTTTGCAATTAAATATACTGACAATGGAGCTAGATCTATCTGTACTACAGAAAGCTGTCAGGTATTTAAGGATTCTCCAAAGGGTGGTGATTGGCAGACTGCTGTAAATGAAACAAAGAGTTGGGTATTAGTGGATGGTAGTAACAATCCAGTATCTACCCAATATGCTTCCACTCATGGTGGATATAGTAATACTAGTGGTTGGGATACTACAGACAAATCAAACTCAGGAGATTGGTCTACTAGAGCCTGGGAAGCCAAAGCCAATAGCCCTTGGTTTTACAAATCTTGGTATAGATCCGGATATTCTTCCAGTGGAGCTAATTGTGGTAGATCTCATCCATGGTTATCACAAGAAGAGTTTTCAGACATTGTTAATGCTTGGATTGTTCGCAAAAATCCAAATGGAGCAGATGTTAATAGAATTACCCCAACAACAATCAATGAATGTAACATTGGTGGTCAGGGAGGAAGTCCTTACTCAATCTCTGAGTTGAGAGATAAGGCAAATAGCTCTGGGGGAGCAGTAACTAGTGTTTCATCAGTATCCGTAAGTCATAACGGCAATGGTCAAACATCCTCGGTTACTCTGAGCACCAACAGAGGCAACATCTCTATTTCTGGAAGTGAGTTTAAAGAAAGTTTTAACCTTAGGGCTCCTGGATATCTAAGAATTCCACAGAGTAGTTTTAGCTTTTTTAATATCGAACACAAAAATTAAACAAAGACTTTTTTCAATTTAAATTTATTTAATGGGCTACCAGTTTTTTCTGGAATAAGCACATCATCTGTTGGGGGGAGTTGTTTGGTTTTGGTCTCTCCAATAGCTATTTTTTTAGGTTCTGGTAGAGTTCTTAACTTTTCTTCTTCTGGCAGACTTGGGGTTTCTTCTTGAGGGGATAATAGGTGAATATCTTTACCAGCTTGGTAGGGTCTAATCACAGCTAGTGGTTTTGATCTATACATTAATAAAAAACTCTCACCCTTATCAATAGCTTTTCTAATAGGGGAGAATTTTTGTCTCAACTGTTTCATCGACACAATTTTCATTACGTACACCAGTGTACTTAAAAAACCAGATGATAGTCAAATTAGACTTATCTATACGCCTTGTAAATATTTAGCGGCCCATGGCCTGTAGTTGGAATAATAAACTTTTTCTCTGATGATTTCTCCACTAGAATCTCTTATCGTATGAGTGAATTGAGCCTTAATTCCGCTAGCGGCCCAATCGATTTGCTTGGTTCTTCCAGTTGGTAGGGATGGATCAGGAACATAAATTGGTTCTAGTGGACCTCTAAAATCCCATGATTTGTAGTTTGATATTTCTGTTGTTCTACCATCACTGGTTCCATATAACTCAACCTTCATATATAGATTGTTGCTATCTGTTTCTGTGTAAATTAAGACATAGCTGTCACTGTCATTTATAAACCTTAGGTCTACATTTCCAGAATAGACGGTGGCGTCAAATCCTGGTTGGTGATCTAGTTCATAGTAACTAACACGATAGCTGTGAGGCAGCCTTAGGGTTATTTCAAGGCCAGCATCTAATAAAGACCTGAAGAGGGTAGTGCTGACCTGACAAACACCACCACCATCACCTAAGACAGTTGCTCCATCTTTAATAACGTAGGCAGGCTTGTATCCCGTAGCAGAAGAAACATCTCCAAGTGTCTTGTTAAATGAGAACTCTTTTCCAGGAGCTACTATAGAGTAGTTTATTTTATCTGCAGTGATTGCTACATTATGAATTCTACTGGAGATAGAGTGAGCATAAAAACTTTCTCCAAAGCCAATTCTTTCTTTTATTCCCAAGTTATTTGTTTTCTCCAGAGTCATCTCAGGGGAAGATGTAATGAGAGATAAGTTTTCTTCATATGATATTTTTTCTTCATCTTCGTTGCTTATTATGTCTTCAACAGTCTTTTTAATCTGTTCTTTTGTTTCATCTATCCCTAAGACAAGACCGTCTCGATGGGGAGCAAATTCTGTTACCTCAAAAGAGTTTTTATCGAACTCAAACTTTGCATTTTGGGATGGTCTATCAATGCCTTCTTTCCAACTAATGATTTCATCATTAATAAGTTCATCTACAAATCCAGAGGGAAAGGTGAGAAAAGATATTAGATCTTGATCATTAAGAGTTTTTTTAATGACATCATGAGAGAAAACAATTTCTTTGCCTACTAGTTTTTCTGCAACCTCCAAGGCATTCAATTTTTCATCTTCAGTTAGAGTTTTGCTGAGCCAAATTGTTTCTGGGTAAATAGAAAAGTAATCAGCACTTTCCTGGTTTTTTACTGTAGAAAAAGAACTGTTTTCATTTAAGAAGACGATTGTTTTTTGTTCAGTTTTTTCTTTATCTATTCCCAAGATATTTTTCCCAGGGTTTAACGATAGAGATTGAGGGTTATTTGTTCTTCCAAGAGATATTCGCGGAAAAACTGGTTGATAGTCTAGCTTTTGATCTAGTGCTTGAATTAAGCCACTAATTTTCCCCTGATCATATTTAATAGATAGAGAGTGGACCTCTTGTGAATATGGGGCAAAGAATAGTTTTATTAACCAATTAGCAGGTTTTTTTTGTTGGTCATCAATTACCTTTTTTAATTGATCTTCATAGTCATAATATGCTGCCAAGTCAGCAGAACTGGATGATTCACTTAAGGAGTTTTTCTCTAAATTATCTATTTCATCGATTTCTTCTTCTAAAATTTCCTCGACATCAAACTTCAAATATATAATGTGTTCTGGAGGAGTGGGGTATTGCTTAGATACTTTTGAGATAGCTTCTTCTATAGTTAGTCCACCAACCCTTACTTCTTCAATATATGTTTCTGGTAGAAACTTTGAAGATGAGTAGGCAGCAAACAAACCCATGATGATAATGGCAATTATTAGTGAAACAAAGCCAAAAATCCTCAGTGCAGAAAATTGCTTTTTTTCGAATGGATTGAGTTTTTCCTCGATAATGAATGGTTTATCATTCTTTTTGAAACGAAATTTGGAAAAAGCCAACTTGATAGGGTGAGTAAAACGCTCCATAATAAGACAATTAATTGTAACTGATTTTATGAATACGCCACTACCTAAACCAACTAACCCAGCACAAAATAATTCTCCAAAAGCAGGAGATAGTCCTGTGGTACTTGATCCAGGGAAGATTGGAAGATCAATCGCTCCAGCAGGAGTTCCAAAAATGGAGGGAGTTAATCCCAACTTAGCTCCAAAACCAGAAACACTTCCAAAACCAGGTTTGGATACAAAACCACCTATTGCAAAACAAGAACAGCCGGTTGTTACAAAACCAGGCATAACATTACCCAAAGTAGGTATTGCCCCACCACCACCTCCAGCAGGAGGATTGTCAAAAACACCACCAACACAGCAAGCCTCTGGAAAAGGTGATCCAAAGTCACCAAAAATGGCCAAACCAAAAGATTCCAAGAAGATGATTCTAATAGTTGCAGCAGCATTAATAGGATTGGGAGTAATAGGCTCTTTATTAGCTAGTGTATTTGGGGGAAGTAAAACAACTCCAGCTACCACTACAGGAAGCAACACAAAAACCCCTACTGTTTCTCAACCAGTGAAGCAAACTGTTTTAACATATTGGGGACTTTGGGAACCAAACACAGTTTTGGATGAAGTGATTAAGGATTATCAGGACCAAAACCCAGGTATTAAAATCGATTATAGAATTCAATCACATAAAGACTATAGAGAGAGACTTCAAACAGCTATCGCATCAGGCAATGGACCAGATATTTTTAGGTATCATTCCTCATGGGTCAAAATGATGTCTTCAGAGCTAGCTGTTTTACCAGCTAGTGTAATGACAGCAGCAGATTTTAAAGATACTTTCTATCCGTCTGCTTCTCAAATGCTTCAAATAGAGGGAAAAATAGTTGGTTTGCCAATTATGTATGAAGGACTGGGTTTGTATTACAACAAAGATATTCTTCAAACAGCTGGTGTTCAACCACCAGCAACTTGGGCAGAGCTAAAAAGCTTGGCTTCAGACCTTAGTGTTCCAGCAGACAAAGATGCTCGCAGAGGAGGCAATATTACTAGAGGAGGATTGGCTATTGGTAATACAGTCAACGTAGAACATTGGCCTGATATTTTAGCTTTATTGATTTTGCAAAATGGGGGTACTCCCGGAGAACCAGCTTATACAGAAGTTAGGGATGCTTTAATTTTTTACACCAACTTTATAGAAGAAGATTATGTTTGGAGCAGTTCCTTGCCAAGCTCCACGGTGGCTTTTGCAAAAGGTGATGCTGCCATGATGCTTGCTCCAACCTGGAGAGCTCACGAAGTTAAAGAGCTAAACCCAAATCTTGATTTTGGAATAGCTCCAGTTCCTCAATTGTCAGATGAACACATTGCTTGGGCTAACTACTGGGCAGAAGGTGTAAATGAAAAAGGAGCCAATAAAGAGGAGTCTTGGAAGTTCTTAAAATACATGACTAGTGCTGAAGTAATGAAAAAACTTTATTCAGCTCAAAGTAGTATTCGTGCTTTTGGAGAACCATATTCAAGAGTAGATATTGCTGAAGAGTTGTCCTCAGATCCTTATGTAGCAGGAGTGCTTAAAGATGCCCCTATTGCTGTTGGTTGGTATATGAGTTCTGCAACTCATGACAATGGTATCAATGATCAGATTATCGAATATTATAGAACTGCTATTACAAGTCTCACATCAGGTGAAGATCAGGAAGACATTCTTTTGGAACTTGAGAGTGGTGTCAAACAAACCCTTCGTCAATATGGGGTTCCCACCGATTAATCTCATTTTTTAATTTTTGATTATTTTGTAAAAACTTAAACTTTTATTAAAACCTCTGACAAGGCTTTTTTGTTGTGACGCAATAAGTTTCTTTTAATGGAATCACCTTTTTCTTGTTTTACTACGACCTTTGAAACAAGATCGGCTCTCTTTATGTATTTTTCTTTTGGTAGATCATCAATAACAGGGAACTCTTTTTCATTTTCATAGTCTTTTAAAATTTTATCTGGAATTTTTTCAGAGTTAACGATCACCAGATCAGGATATTTTCCAAAATATTCCTCAATAACACTCACGTGATCACTAGCTGACATATCGTGAGTTTGTGAAAAATGAGTCATTAGGTTGGTGATATAAACAAACTTTGCAGTAGATTTTTTAAATACTTCTTTAAATCCTCTAACCAGAGTGTGAGGAAGTAGGCTTCCATAAATATCTCCTGGACCAACAATAATAATGTCTGCTTCCAGGATTGCTTCCTCAGCTTTTTTATATAGTTTGGCTGGTCTACTTAGCTCAAGTTTAACTATTTTTTTACCACCCTTTTCATGATCGTCTAGAAAATGTTCTCCAACCAGCTTTTTACCATCTTCATAAGTAATGACTAAGTTAGTACTATTTTCTGTAATAGGAAGAACTTTTCCCTTAATTCTGAAGATTTTACTGGCAACCTCTATAGCTTTGCCTGGTTTTTTCTCGATATCTTCAAGAGCAGTTAAGATTAAATTTCCTAAGTTGTGCCCTTGTAATCCACTGCCTTTATCAAATCTATAGAGTAAAAGTTTTTTTATATCCTGTTGGGTTCTATCATCAGCTAGTGCCATTAGGCATTGCCTAAGATCTCCTACTGGCAAAAATCCAAACTCATCTCTTAGTCTTCCTGTTGAGCCACCAGAGTCAGTAACTACGGGCAGAGCTGTTAAATCCATATCTGGGATGTTTTTTAGTGCTGAAAGCACAACTGACGAACCAGTTCCACCTCCGATAACAACGACTTTTTTCATAATACCAAGAGTATCTTGATTGAGGTGGTTTGACAAGATATCTTTTTATTGAGGCTATATAATAGCTGCTATGGATCTTTCTGTTGCAGAAAAAACTATTATTGCTGTCCTTGCTTATAGTTCTCAGTTTAATCACTCTTTAACTCAAAACGAGTTAATTGAGCGCATATTTAAACCAGAGTTTTTATCTCTTCTACAAGATAAAAAGATTAAATCAAGAAAGATAAACAGAGATGAGTTTCTACTTGCCATTAACTCACTGAAAAAGAAAAAAATCATTTTTCAAAACAAGAAAGAACTTGCTCTTTCAAAAGAACATCTTTCAAAAAGAACAAATATTGATATTAAAGATTTTAAACAAGAAGTTGTTGAAGATTTGGTTTCATTATCTAAAAAAATACCCTGGGTTTTAGGAGTAGTAATCACGGGATCTTATGCCGCAGGAATGATTGAAAGAGAAGATGATTTAGATTTTCTAATCATCACTAAAAAGAATAGATTGTGGTTAACCAGATTGTTGTTTTTGTTTCTTTCATGGATAAAAGGCAGAAGACCCCATTTACCAAGTGGAGATTTGAGCCATAGTTGGGATTTTAATTTTTGGTTAGATGAAACCAGTCTCTCAATGTCTGAAGATAAAAGAAGTATTTATGAGGCTTATGAGGTTTTACAAACTAAATGGGTAGTTAATAAGGATAGTATTAAAACAAGGTTTTTTAAGCAGAATGAATGGGTCTATGACTACTTTCTTTTTGCAGACCTACCAGAGATTGACTCATATACTGAGTCTCCAAAGATAAAATCTCCTGATATGTTTCTGTGGCTGGAAAAACTAGCCTTCTTTATTCAAAACTATTATCGTCAAATAAGACATGGAAAACAAAATACTAGTTTTCATAGTGCTTTTTTCCATCAAAAATCTACTAGAAAAAACATTCTAGATAACTGGAAGAAAGAATATTTGAAAGCCACTTCTTCAAAAAAGGTTTTAGTGACTGGTGTTTTTGATGTTTTACATCAGGAGCACAAAAAGTTTTTGAAAGCAGCCAAAAAAGAAGGTGACTATTTAATAATTGGCATCGAAACAGATAGTAGGGTCAAAAAGATAAAAGGAGACAATAGACCAGTTAACAATCAAGAACAGAGAAAACTTAATTTAGAAAAGCTGGATATGGCTGATGAGGTATTTATCTTACCGAGAGAATTCACAAAAAAGAGTGATTATCAGAGATTAATAAAGGAGGTTTCTCCTAGTATTTTAGCTGTCTCAGCTCACAGCTCTCATCTAGATGTTAAGAAAAAAATCATGAATGAGTGTGGAGGAAAAGTAAAAGTTGTTCTCAAACATAATCCTAAATTTTCCAGTACTAAAATAATAAATGGGTCGAAATAAACGACCTTCTTTAAAGTTTTATCTTTTCTCTCTATACTCTTATTAGTAGTTCATAACTAAAGGATAAATTTTATGAAGAAACTTTTTTTACTCGCAGTAGTTGTTTCAACTAGTGTCTTTTTTGCCGGATGTGGAGAGCAGCCAGCAGCTCAAAATGCCGCTCAACAAAAAACTACAACAGAAAAGGTAGGAGATACAACCAAAACCGGCGTAATTAGTTTTTCAGCCGGCAGATACTTTTTGGCCGAAGCAGGACAAACTCCTAGGGAAATAGAAAGCTATGTAGTTGAACTTGGTGACTATGTTGGAAAAACAGTAACTGTTACTGGCCAATATAGTGGTGACACTTTGTTTGTCGGCAGCATAGAGTAAGATACATTAGTGTCAAAAAAGAATTCAAGGTTTGTTTGTCAGCAGTGCGAGGCAGTTTTTCCTAAATGGATGGGTCAATGCAGTGGATGTAATTCCTGGAATACTTTGGTTGAGGAAGCAATAGAGAGCAAATCTTCTGTTTCTACCAAGGTTGTTCGTGACTCTGATGAAATAGTGACATATTTTCCAGATGTGCAGCTTGTAGAAGCTTCAAAAAACAGGTTTTCTACTACGATAGGAGAGTTAGATCGTGTGTTGGGTGGAGGATTGGTTCCCGGAATGGTGACCTTGGTCGGTGGTGAGCCGGGGATTGGGAAGTCAACATTGCTTACTCAGGTGGTTGTAGGTCTCTTGTTATCTACCGAAAGAAACAAGGATGATGACAAGGAGATACTATATGTATCTGGAGAAGAAAGTCCCTCACAAATATCCATTAGAATCAATCGATATCTGGAGAAAGAACACAAAAACACCTCAGCAAAAAACAAGAAGTTCGACCCGAACAAAAAACTAGCAAAACTAGTTTTTGTGAGTGGTACAAAGGCAGAAGAGATAACTAGTTTAATGGTCAAGAAAAAGCCAAAATTAGTCATCATCGATAGTATTCAAACCATCACCAGTGTCGAGTTAACTGGGGCTGGAGGTAGTATCGGTCAGCTCAGAGAATCTACAGAAAAAATCACCCAGATTGCTAAGGCATTTCACATTCCAGTATTTTTTGTAGGCCATGTTACCAAGGACGGAGCAATAGCAGGACCAAAAGTCCTTGAACATATTGTTGATGCGGTAATAGAGATTAGCGGTGAGAGATCAAGCCAATTAAGGCTAGTGAGAGCGCTGAAAAATAGGTTTGGAGCAACTGATGAAGTTGGCGTTTTTCAACACGATGACTATGGTTTGGCAGAGGTAAGTAATCCTAGCGAGTTGTTTTTAGAACAAACAGAGGTAGATGTTCCGGGTAGTGCAACGATTTGTGTCATGGAAGGAACTAGACCACTGTTAGTAGAGGTTCAGGCATTAGTTAATTACTCTAATCTGGCTATGCCTAGACGAGTTGGTAGAGGAATAGAGCTATCTAGAATTCAGGTATTAGCTGCTGTTTTACAAAAGCATGTGAAGTTACCACTGGATTCAAATGATGTTTTTCTTAATGCTGCGGGTGGATTTAAAATTAAAGAGCCTTCAGTGGATTTAGGATTAGCTGTAGCTATAGCTAGCTCTTTAAAGAATAAGAAAGTACCCACTAAGTCTATTTTCATCGGAGAGATTGGTCTATTAGGAGAGATAAGAAAAGTTCCATTTTTAGAAAAAAGAAAGAAAGAAGCCAAGCGACTAGGCTTTAAAAACATTTTTTCCAGAGAGAGTCATAAAACAATTAAAGATGTGTTGAAAGACTTAGGTTTAGCTTAGTCTCTCTTTTTTGAGTATCGTTCTTTACTAACCTTAATTACCTTTTCTTTGTTTTGATTGCTGCTCTTGGCTAAACCAAGAGTTCTAGCAGGGAAAGGCTGGCTAATAACATTATCTACAGATATGCGATTGATAACCTGATATTTCTCTAGAGAAACCAATTCTTCAGGAGTGTAATGTTCACCGTATTCCTTACTGAATACCTGTGAATCCTCTGATCCCATGATAAAGCTGGCAACACTTCCACAGTTTCCAAAGATGGCTTTTTGCACCTCTTCTGGTATCTGTGCGATATATTGGTTGGCTAGGGTAAGATTGAGTCTGTATTTACGAGCCTCAGAGAGGATCTTGATAAAGGCCTCAGTAGCAAAGTTTTGGAACTCATCAACATAAAGATAAAAATCTCTACGCTTTTCTTCTTCAACATGAACCCTACTCATAGCAGCTAGCTGAATTTTTGTAATCATCATAGCTCCCAAGAGAGTAGCATTGTCTTCACCTAGTTTTCCTTGAGATAGATTGACCAAGAGGATTTTTCCTTCTTTCATGATGTCTTCAATATCAAATGAGCTTTTATGAGCATTAACCACATTTCTGATTAGGGGAGAGGAAGTGAATTGACCAACCTTGTTTAAGATTGAAGCAATAGACTCAGTTCTCAATCTGTCTTGCATTTTGTCATATTCATCCACCCAGTAGCTTTTAAGGATAGGGTCTTGAAGATTCTCTACATATTTTGCCCTAAACTTCTTATTAGTTAGAAGCTCTAGGATGTCAGACAAGCGAGCATTATCACTAGTCAGAAGAGTGAGAAGAGCATTTCTTAAAATGTACTCAAGTCTTGGGCCCCAGGAATATCCATAAAGTTTTTTGAAAATAGAGATGATACCAGAGGCAATTAACTCTCTGTGAACAACATTTTTACCCTCAAACAAGTTTATTTGAACAGTTCTGTCTGGATCACTAGGATCAAAATATATGACGTCATTAATTCTTCTAGATGGAATATAGTTTAAGATGGATTCAACTAGATCTCCGTGAGGATCAATAACACACATTCCCTCATCATTTTTAAGATCATTGATGGCCATATTAGCCAAGAGAGTGGACTTACCAGTACCTGTTTTACCGATCACATACATATGTCTTCTGCGATCAGCTCTCTTGAGGCCATATTTCACAGACTTATTTTTATACGTAGTTTCAGCAAAAACATTAGTGTCTCTTTTTACTTGAGGATCAGTATCTCTAGTAATAATAGGTAGGGTTTCTGGCGGCTCTCCTAATAGATTTTTGCCCCAGGCAATATTAGGAATTACCTCGAGATCTTTATTAGGCAGATGATAGAGAGTAGCTAGCTCATCCATAGCCAGATGCATCTTTTTAGATCTGAAAAAAGATCTTTTCTTCATCATTTGTAGGAAGTTTGTTTTAAATAAGTAGTTTCTCTTTAAAACCAATAAATTACCCTCGCTTTTTGAGATAGCGTTGTATGTAGCGGACAGTGTTTCCAAGATAAGATCACTTCTCTGAGTAGAATCAGTGCGAACAGCTATCTTAATAGCTACCTTCAATGCTTCTTTCTTGAGTTTTTCCTCGATAATTGCTTTTTGTCTGTGATGACTTGTTGAACTATCATCTATTGATTTATTTTGAATTTCTCTCCAGCCTTTGTTTTTCCATGAATCTCTATCTTGAGAAATAAGGTACTGAATATGAACAATGTCAGTTGGCTGACTTTTTGATAGCGAGGCCAGTAAGGAAGTGAGTGGATCAACCTCCTTAAAATCTAAGTAAGTTTTAAGAGGTAAATATTCGGAGTTTGATAGGGACAAATTGCCTGTTTTAACAAAAGAAGGAGTAATTACTTTTCCTTCCTCATTAAAGAAATCCAACATTGGATCTTCTGGGTTTTCAGCAATCAATGCTTCAGGATAGCTGGCTATGATGGCACCTCTAACATATTCCAGCAAACGAACGGGCATATACATTAAAAACCTAATGGTTTGGTCTCTAACAATAATTTCCAGACTAAAAGACTCTTTTTTGCCAATTAGTTTGTAAAAAATATTGTTATATAGCTTGGGGAGGGTAGAGTAAAACTGGACCGCTGTTTCAGGGCTGTGTTCGGCATCTCTACCAGTACGAATTTCCAAAATAGTGTGTGGTGTCATAGCAGTGCTATCTATTATATACAGATATCTGTTTATAGGGGAGAGAAGGCTTGTTTATTTAGCTAGTTCGCTTATATCTACAACTTAAGCACCAGGTAAATCATAAACTTTTGTCAACGATCTTGAGTTAACTATAGTATGTAGTAAATTTGTTCCAGCTATTAATCCAAGGGAGACAGCTAAGTTGAACATTTCATTTGCCAATTCCTCATCTTTTCCAACCGCTATCGGGCTCAATTCTTTCTCATCTTCTTTTAATGATTGGATTAATAAATAAAAGACTTCATTTTCCAAATATAGCTCAACCTCTGTTGACTCATTTGCTTGCCCTTTATTTTTAGACTCTTTAGTCATAAGAACATCATTATATATCATTTATTTGTTTTACACGAGTTTTCCTCCTTACATATGTCATTGTTGAAAAGTTATTAAATTAGCCTGGTATTACCTTAAAGATATTTATATAAGATATGCAAAATATTGAGTATTTTTTACTATAAGACTCAAAAAGTTGACAAAATAACAAAAATTAAGTTATAGTAGAGTAATCTTAAAAATGATCATGAGTGGATAGTCCAAATATTTGAGGAAGACCTATTAATTTAGGAGAATAGTGGGCAATAAATTCTTTAAAAAGACGTTTTTAGGATATTAAAAGTGGAAGATTTTTTTCTACCAACGTTTCCCTCAAGATGGGAGGGGTAGAAATGAAATCCACCGCAATTTGTAGATTCCAGAACATGGCAGGCAGAACTACAAACGCGGTGGATAAGGTGCAAGATTACCGCAGGAAGACCTCGAATAATATTGCTCTGTATTCTCACTTACCCTAAAGTAGGTGAGAGATGATCTGAACATAGCATTTTCATCGGGTAGGGTAAACTGCATATTAGTGCCTATTAATATTGATTAATATGTATTAATGATCATGTTTGTTGTACAATACGGGTTAGATTCGTGAAAGCGTTGAGTTGAAGTTCGGTCGGTTGGGCAGGCTACCGAACTTCAATCCAGCGCTTTTTTACTTCCTCAAGAAAAGTCCCTATAACTTGTTTATAATAATACCTAATGATATAATTTGTAACTGTTTGAATAATTTCACAGGCCATTGCGGCCAAAATGAAAAACTCAAACATTAAAAGCTCGTTAACATGGGAAACCAATTTGTCTTTTTATAAAGATGGTTTTTTCAAAGGATAGCCCTGACTTGAAGATATTGTCTTCAGGCCTGGGTTATTCTATTCCCGATGATGGGAGAGAGAACCTTAAAAAACTTTATAGGAGATAAAAGATTATGTGTGAAAACATTGAAAAGACGGACAAAGAGACTGTTTTGAATTGGTGGTTGCTGGACGGCGTTAAAACCGTAGAGCAGCTGAAAGAAAAAATCAGAATCAATATTCGAAATACCAAGGACCCTGAGGCAAAAGAGCACTTATTGTGGATTCTCCACAACGACCTCTACGCCGAGGCACTACTTGGTCTCGATAAATTTCCAGCCGTATCTTTGGCTGGAGAAGATTTTGGTTGGCTTTGATCAGCCGCTAGAAATTGCTTCTTAGATTCGTAATGAAGCTGTATCTCCAAATGGATGTGCGGCAGCAATGTCGCACATCCTATCTCCTAATCTAAAATAAATTGGACCCATGTTAACGATTTCTCAAAAAATAAGCCCCATAATTTTACTATTTGACATTATTTAATATTGTTTGATATAATAACAACCTGTTTGAAACGTTTTTAACAATCATTGCGATTATTAAAAAACTGCTCAAATATTAAAGTTCGTTAACATGGGAAGTTTTCCCTTAAAAACATTTTTATGATTTCTATTTTAGGATAGTCCTGATTTGAAGATTTTTTCTTTAGATCTGGGCTATTCTTGCTCTTCCCATTCGGGGAAGAGGGGAGGTCCTACAATCTAAGTTTTCAAGGAGAAAACGATGACAGAAAATGTTGTAGACTACCCTGCTTTTATGGCAGAATTGACAGCCGACGTCGAAGACGTTACGGCATTGCAGGCGAAAGTTCAAGCAATTCTTGACGCAACCGAAGGCCCCGATTTTATCGAAGCCGGCACCATGTGCACCTGTGACTGTGGGCGCGATCTTCGCGAACACTTGCAGGACATTTTGGACGATGATGATTTTGCTTTGCAACTCATCAATCCGCTTGCCCAGCTTCTTGATATGCTCGATGGTGTCTTTGGCCCAGAAGACGAAGACGGGTTTCCCGGCTTCTTCATGATGAGCTAAGCTGATTCCTCGCAAACAACACAACTGAATATTGATCTGGGGTGCGGCTCTGCCGCACCTCAGACTCCTGGAATCTTTCCAGAAAAATCCCATGTTAACGATTTCTCAAATTTTATCCTATAATATTGACAAATCAGATATATTTTGATATACTAATCTATCTATTTAAAACTTAGGTAGACAAATACTTTCCTCAAGTATAAATAGAAAAACTATGAAAAAGAAAAACAATTCAGCTGTTTTGTTTTCCACCAACCTTAAGAACATGTTTTTAGGAGGTGGAGTAGCTGTGGCTGATGGTGTTTTTGCTCATAATTTACTCAAGAAGAAGCACAATAAGAAAACAGGTAAAAAACCCAAAAAGAATAATCTTAGTAAGACTTTGGTTAACGGATTTTTAAATCTATTAATAGTTTTGAGTTTTAGTGGTGTTGTCTTTTGGCAAGGCCCTAAGATAGTTTTTACACTTTTTCCTCAACTAGGAGTTGAAAAAACAGCTCAAGCTGAAGAGATTTCTGGTGATTTTACTTTAAATTTAAATCTTTTGGATGAAGAGGCTACTAAGAGAAAAGTATTACCTTCAAGAAGAAGCTATATGCCTCCATATAATGCCAATCTCCCAGAGGGAGACTGGTTGGTTATCCCTAGAATAGGAGTTCGCTCTGAGCTACAACAAACAGAAAATTTTGAAGAAGCTTTGCAGACAGGTCTTTGGTGGGTACCAGAATTTGGTGATCCAGGAGATCGTTCTAAACCAATGATTGTTGCTGGTCACAGATACGGTTTTGATTGGTGGTGGAAAGATGACTATTGGAAATATCACTCTTTTTATAACCTGCCAGATCTGGAACCAGGAGATAGAATAGAGGTAATTTCCAATCAAAGAAAATGGGTTTATGAAGTTTATGGTGGAGAAGAAGGCAAAGAAATCACTGATTATCAGTCAGATTTAATTCTATATACCTGTAAACACATTGACTCTCCAATCAGAATCTTTAGATATGCTAAGTTAGTTGAAGTGGAGGGAGAAACCTCTTTGGGAGTGTTAAGCAATTAACAATTTGTAATATTTTATATATCAATCGCTTGAAGCGATGGAGTATAATTAACAATCTTTGAGTTTCAAAGATTTTTTTAATTCCTAAAAAATTAATAAAAGTATATGAAAAACAACAACATTAAATTAGCCGCTTTCGATGTAGATGGAACTCTTAGTACAGGCGTTCTTTCTTTGGCTTTACTTGATGAATTGGTCAAGAGAGGCTTGTTTAGTGCTGATGATTTAAAGAGTTTAAAAGCTCTTGAGAATGACTATGCTCTTGGAAAACTAGGCAGGGAAGAGATGTCTGAGCAATGGCTAGCAAGATACTTAAAAGCTATGGAGGGCAAAGACCCAGAAAAATATATAGAAGCAGGTCAAAAAGTTTGGGAAAAAGCTAGAGCTAATACCTTTTCTTTTGTCCAACCATTGCTTGAGAAACTAGAGGAGTACAATTACACCACCCTAGTGATTAGTGCTAGTCCAGATGAAATCGTTAGGTTTTTCTGTGAGGCACATAACTTTTCCCCAGATAGATTCAGAGCCACTAAAGTTAAAATCAGTGATCAGGGAAGATATATTTCTGAACCAGAAATAATTTTATCTTTAGCAAAACACAAACTAGATCAGCTAAACTCTCTTGCTCAAAGCTTGTATCCAGATCAAGAAATAGACTGGGAACAATCTTTGGCCATGGGTGATTCATATTCTGACTTTGAGATGTTAAATGCCATTGGTAAGCCAATAGTTATGAAAGAATCAACTAGAGAAGAGAATGATTTAGTTCAAATAGCCAAAGAAAAAGGCTGGACTATTGTTGATGAGAATGATGCTCTTGAGAAGATTTTGTCTTTAATTCAATAATTTTTGACAAATCCAACATTCTTTGACATAATATTTAAATTCTCATTGGCTGACCGCATTTAAAACAGAAAGAACTTCCCAAATTTTTTAAAGTCATGATTCGAAATTATCAATTGTTGTAATAAGTAAAAAAGGAAACATACGTAGTATGCCAGCAAAAGCTGATACTTCCACGGATAAAGCTGTAGAAAAAAAATCTACTAAATCCGAAGAAACAAAAACCCCAGAAGCAACTCCAAAAAGAGTAGTTGTTTCTACAAGATCTAGATCCAATGGACCTAGAAATAATAGAATGAGATCAGGCTTCTCCAGACCATCTAAGGATGTGGAAGAAGTTATAGAAACCATTACCGGATCTTTGGATGCTTCCAGAGATGGTCATGGTATTTTGAGAGCCTCTTTTTCAGAGGATGATCACGATACATATATCTCAAATTCCCAGGTAAGAAGATTTAAGTTGAGACCAGGTGATGAAGTCACTGGCCCAGCTAGAAAACCAAAAGAAAACGAAAGATTTTGGGGTCTTCTTCAGGTAGATAAAATTAATGGTAAGGAAGTTGATGAGTTCTTGAAAGAGGACAGACCAGTTTTTAAAAACCTAACTCCAGTTTATCCTGATGAACAGATCAAGCTTGAAACAGGAACAGAGCCATTGTCTCTCAGAATAATCGACATGGTGGCTCCTATTGGTAAGGGTCAAAGAAGTTTAATTGTTTCTCCTCCAAAAGCAGGAAAAACAACTCTTCTAAAAGACATTGCCACAGGTGTTGCTGCTAATAATCCAGAAATTCATTTAATGGCTGTATTAGTTGGTGAAAGACCAGAAGAAGTAACAGACATTCGTCGTCACATTGAAACCTTAACTAAGGGCAAGGGAGAAGTTGCTGCTAGTAACTTTGATGAATCTGCTCAGGATCAGGTTAGAGTCGCAGAATTAGCTCTCGAGAGAGCTAAGAGAATGGTGGAGAGTGGTAAAGATGTAATGATTCTTTTAGATTCCATTACTAGACTTGCCAGAGCATATAACTTGGCAATGCCTACATCTGGAAGAACACTATCTGGTGGATTTGATCCAGCAGCTCTATTCCCTCCAAAGAAATTCTTTGGTGCGGCTAGAAACTTTGAGATTCCAGGTTCATTAACCATTGTTGGAACAGCTTTAGTTGACACAGGATCCAGAATGGATGACCTGGTTTACGAAGAGTTTAAAGGAACTGGAAACCAAGAAGTACACCTAGATAGAGTTTTAGCTGAAAGAAGAATTCATCCAGCTATTGATGTTCAAAGATCTGGAACTAGAAGAGATGACTTGATGATGGATCCAATGGATTACCAATCAGTTATTACTCTTCATAGAATGCTTGATATGTTGAACAAGGAAGAAAGAACCCAAACTCTTATCAGTAAACTCAAGAGAGCTAAAACCAATAAAGACTTTTTAGCATCTTTGAAAACAGGCTAACCCTGTACCCTTAGTGGTTCAGCAGTTAGAATGGATTTCATAATTCTTATGCAAGAAAAAAGGTTTAGTTTCAGAGACAAAGCAATCATCGTGGATTTTGGCAACTATTTTATCTTTTTGCGCTCATATATAAAGTTTAGAGGCTATGGTTGGTTTTCCAAATTTGAAGTTGGTAAGGATTTTATTGTTGACCTCTTATATAAAAAGAGAGGTAGATACGCCAGACCATTTTTACACTTTGGGACAATTGGCCTAGTTTTTTTACTCATTACTTTGGGTCCAATTATTTTCAATGACAAAGAAGAACAGTATGCTGGCAGTGTTGGCCCTATTTTGAATAGTGCTACTGCCTATGCTCCTGATTTTTACACTCTTCAAGCTGAAGAAGTAAGACAATACAGGGGTGGAGAAATCATCAAACATGTCGTTACAGAAGGAGAGACTATCTCTACCATTGCTCAAAGATATGGATTGCAACAAGAAACCATCCTTTGGGAGAATGATTTAACTGAAACTTCGAAGATCAAGCCAGGTCAAGAATTAAGAATATTACCTTTAGATGGAATTAGACATAAAGTAGCCAGAGGAGAGACAATTTTCTCGATTGGTAAAAAATATGGTTTAGAAGATTCTCAAGTTCAGGTGGTTGTTGACTATCCGTTCAATGAGTTCCTTAGTGATGAAACATTCGACATTGTTGCAGGTCAGTACTTGATGATTCCTGGAGCAGTTAAGCCTTCTGCTATTTATACATCCAGAACAACTGCCTCTAGATTTGGCACTCTCACTCCAGATGCAGGGAGTGTATCTGCCTCTGGCTCATTCATTTGGCCAGCATCAGGAAGAATTACCCAAGGCTATAGTTTTTACCACAAGGCTTATGATATTGCTAACAAATCGGGAGGCCAAATATTGGCTGCAGATTCAGGAACAGTAACTACGGCTGGTTGGATAGATAGCTCTGGTTATGGAAATCGTGTCATCATTGATCATGGCAATGGTTTTGTTACTCTTTATGCTCATATGAGCGTTGTCCAGGTGAAATCTGGACAAAGAGTTAAAAGAGGTGATGTGATTGGACAGATGGGAAATACAGGCAGATCTACTGGAACCCATTTACACTTTGAGATTCGTCAGGGAGGAGCTCTGCTTAATCCTCAATCTTACCTGAGGTAGAGTATAATACTCTCGAAGAAATATTTATATTTATGATCGATTTAGTCAAATTAAAACTAATTGCTGGTGATGGAGGACACGGAAGAGTGTCGTATCGCCATGAAAAATATGCCGCCATGGGAGGTCCTGATGGTGGTTATGGTGGTGCAGGTGGAAGTATCATTATTCGATCCACCAATCATTACAATACTCTTAAGCATTACTCTGGCAAGACAGCTATTACTGCTCCTCATGGACAACTGGGTGGTAGAAAAAAGATGTCTGGTGAAAAGGGAGAAGATACTATTATGGAGGTTCCCTTGGGAACAGTTGTTTGGCTGGAGAAAGAAAATCAATCATCCTCAAATAGACGTAAAAGATATGGAGTCAAATATTCCCTCAAGAGAAGCGAGACTAAGTTTGATAAATATTTTGTTGAGAAAGAAGGCAGAGGTATTCCAGAGAGACCTGAAGAAGAACTAATTGAAATAGAAAAAGAAAAAATAGCTACTCTCACAGAAGAAGGTCAAGAGATTGTCATCTGTCAGGGAGGCTTTGGAGGCAGAGGAAACATTGCTTTTAAAGGATCAAGAAATACTACACCGTTAGAAGCCGAATATGGCTCTTTGGGTGAGAAGAAGACAGTTGCTCTAGAACTCAAATTGCTGGCGGATATAGGGTTAGTGGGTTACCCAAATGCGGGAAAAAGTACACTACTCTCAAAGATTACTAAAGCCAATCCAAAAACAGCCAATTATCCATTCACAACAATAGAGCCAAACTTAGGAGTATTAACTTTTCCTAGTGGAAATGATGCCATTGTGGCAGATATCCCAGGACTCATTGAAGGCGCTAGTGAAGGAAAAGGATTAGGATTAGATTTTTTACGTCACGTAGAAAACAGCAAGATGTTAGTTTATGTTCTTTTCATAGAAGAAAACATGGTTTCTAATGAAGATGTGTCGGTCAAAGAAAAAGCTGAGATGGTTTGGGATCAGTATAAGCTTTTAGAAAAAGAATTAAAAAATTATCATCCATCTCTTTTAGAAAAACCATTCTTTATCTCAATTAACAAAATAGATATCTATCCAGAAGGTCTTCAAAAAGCATTAAAAGATTACTTCTCAAAAAAGAAACAAAAAGCTTTGTTGTTCAGTGGATTCACAGGTAATGGCTTGGATGAAGTAATTAGTAAGATAGAAGACTCACTATAAGTAAATTGAGTACGCAGATAAAACAAAAACCCCGCACAATGGCGGGGCTTTTTAATTTCTTTTCGATTTTATAAATCACTAAGATCTAATTGCGGATCTTCAGCAGGATTTAGAATATCTGCTTCCTGTTGTTGAACATTTTGTTCAGTGATTCCTGGATTCTCATTAGCCTCTGGAAGGAAATCTTCTTCTGGTTCTGGAGATAAATCTACTCCTTGGAGAACTTCATCTAGTTCAGCGAGTTGTTGGCTGAGAGCCAAGTAGTCATCTGAATCATTCTCTAAGAGGAGAAGAGCTCTTTGCCATGCCTTCTTGGTGTCTTCCAACTGATCTAGTTGTTGGAAAGCTAGTCCAAGATGATAGTAAGAAGCAGCCATATCAGGCTTAAGTTCTGCTGACTGAGCAAAGAATGTTAAAGCATCTTCTGGGTTTCCATCAGCGAGAGCTAATCTACCAATTTCTAGTCTTAGACTTGGATTGGTTGGATTGACCTGAACAGCACTTACTAAGCTACTCACAGCCCAGTTGTTGGCTTCTTCAGAAGTTCCAATTAGATTTCTATATATCTCAGACAAAGTGGTCCAGTTTTCTACGTCTGCTGGATCTAATAGAGTAGCGGCCTTACCATCTCTGATTGCTTGACTGATTAATTGGACAACCTGTTGTTGTTCTTCATCAGTAATGTCTGCATTGTTTGAGAGAGCAATAGCGACCTGAAGATTGGTTAGAGCATATTCTCTACGAATGGTATCTAAGTAGCGGTTAGTATTAACAGCCATTCTTTGATTTTCATAGATATCTACAACACTTCTATTTATAAGAGCAGCATTTGCCTTATACATATAGTTGAAGGCCATGTAGGCTCTGCCTGTTAGGTAGAATCCTCCGGCTACAGCTAATACCAAGATCAAGGAAACCAGGTTAACAAACCAGTTTTTCTTACCAAAAATCTTTTTGATGAACATTAATTTCTTTGGGAAAGATTTAATTTTCCATGTTCTAAATTGAAGCAAGGAGAAGTGGTTTTGATTTCCACCAATCCAGAAAACAAAGAGAGCTGTTTGGATAGCGACCAAAACAATATTTGCTGGAGCCAAAAGCTGAATAGCAAAGATTGAAAGAATCATCCAAAGTAATGGCTTACTTTCTTTACCACTGGATTTAGTTTGCATAGCTGTTTTAACTACCAAGAATATCCAACTAATTAATCCTAGTAATCCAACCGTTACAACTAGAGTCAATGGAACATTGAAAGCTGTTGGGAAGTTAAATTGCCAGTATGGTTGTCCATTAGTCCAAAGAGGTTTAAATCTAGAGAACATATTGGCATATGAAGCTGGTCCATGACCAATGATTGCACTTTGTAGGGATTCTAAGCTTCTCAGCATTACTGTCCAACTTGCTCTGAAAGGAGTAAGAGTTACAGCAGCGATTCTTCCTGGAAGAACTGACCAGGCTCCGAGACCAAATCCTAGTAAATTAATTGTTCCTAGAACTAAGTCTTGAGTAGTTAGGTTTTTCTTAGCAAAAACACTGGCTATCAATCCAACCAAGGCAACAAACATTACTTGAATTGCTACAAATGCCGATCCACTAACATTGAAAAGCAAGTTGTGTGGAAGATCAAATGAAGAAACAGCATTAATTAAGTAAGAAGGTCCAACTCCAAACTTTTCTAGCCACATAGCTATTCCCAAAACAGCTCCTGTTATTGAGAACAGAGGAACTATTTTTTTGGAATGATCGCCTTTGATGAGCGAGCTACCTAAGATACTGATGACAACCATTGAGATGTAGGCTCCACCAATTCCAAGCAGGTTTTCTACTGGGTATTTTTGAGATAAAAATGTTGAAGCTAATACTGAACCACCAAAAAGTGCTAATGGTAAAGTGAGTGGAGAAACAGCTAATTCCCATTTTTTCTTTGCAAATGTTTTGACTGCAAATCCCAATATGGTTAATAAAGCCACAATAAACATCAAGAATAGCTTTGAATCCACTATTAGGTTTCTAGTGAAAGGAATCACTAATAGGGGGGCAGCAACTAATAATGTTTTTAAAACCACAGTTGTGGCTTTTTGAGTAAATGAGAGGGCAGAATTGTTTTTCATATTCACTTCCAGTATAGTTATTTCTTGATACTAAGAGTAGTGGAAATTTTGTTTCTACGAAAGAGGAAGTTTACCCGAAGACAATGTTATTTACCTGGCTAAAAAACACAAAAAAACGCACTCCGAATCATTTTGATACACAAGGTATGTCAATGATAGAGATTTTAATTGTTGTCGCTATTCTTGCCGTCTTAGGGATTGCCATGTTTGCTAGTTTTAACAGGCAGCTTTCTAAAGCAAGAGATTCTAAAAGAAAAGATCACTTAGAAGATCTCAGGGTGGCTTTTGAAGATTATTTTAATGACAATGAGTGTTATCCAGATCTAGAAATTCTTGAAAGCTGCGGAGAAAGTGATTTAGATCCTTACTTGAAAGAAATACCATGCGATCCTCAAGACACCCTTTCTTATGTTGGGTTTTCATTAGATGGAGATTTTTGTGATGGATATAGAGTATTAGCACAACTTGAAAATTCAACAGATCCTAGTATAGAGAGAATAGGATGCAGTGCTGCTGGAGGATGTGGATATGAGGATGTTACATATAATTATGGAATATCCATGGGAGCCATTATTACAGATCCAAACTGGAGTCAGGAAGCTGGTCCTACACCTGAGCCAACAGCAACTCCAATACCAACACCAACACTTGGTCCAGGGGCATGGGTTATTGCTCCTGATGGAACTTGCAGTCATTATACTTTTGATTATTTACCAACAGCTGGTTGTCCAGATACCTATGATTCTTATGAAAGCTGTTTCGTAGTAAGTGGTTGTACAAGTAGTTGTACAGAAGATGATGTGCCTTTAGAGATACGTTGTGAAAGATAATAAAATGAAATCGAGAAAATTCCACCAGCTAGGATTTACCATGATAGAGCTTTTAATAGTTATGGTCATCTTGGCGCTTTTACTCTCCATAGGGCTTGGTGGATTTGCTAGTTCACAACGTAAATCAAGGGATTCTGGAAGAAAAACAGATCTTCAAAATATTGCTAGAGCTCTTGAGTTGTATTACAACGACAAAGGGGAATATCCAATCGACACCAGTAACACAGGTATTATTTCTCAGGATTGGGGAGATCCATTTGTTGATCCAACAAATTTGAGTAATTTATATATGAATTTTTTACCATCTGACCCAGGTGGTTTTACCTACTATTACACTTCCACAGATGGTTCTTACTATCAACTTTATGCAATTTTAGAAAATGACAATGATTTAGATTTAAATAAGGATTTAGATGATATTACTCAGTTTTATTCTGGTACAGACTGTGGTGTTGAATCAGCAACTTCTTGTAATTATGGAATTTCTAGTACAAATATAGCTCCAGCATCAGGACACACACTGACTTCGCCCTCATATTAATAATTTGAAAGGATGAAATAAGTTTGGAAAGAAATTTGGCTCCATGGAGAAGACCAGTCAACATTTTAGATGATGATGCTGACGATCAAATAATAGAGCATGGTAGGCAGGCAAGAATGATGCGTGATAATGGATATTCCAAGTGGGATGAAGATGCTAAGAGGTTTCTTATTTTAGCTAAATGGGGAATAATAGGAATAACTTTGGCAAATTCAATTAGAAGTATTAGGAGGTTAAAAATGAAAAATAAATATGGTTTTACTTTAGTTGAGCTATTAGTTGTTATTTCAATAATTGGTGTTTTAGCAGCAGTAGCTTTACCAAACTTACTTGGTGCTCGTGCTAGAGCCAGAGATTCAAGAAACAAGAATGCTCTTATTCAGTTAAGAAATGCTCTTCGTCTTTATTACAATGACTATCAAGTTTATCCAGCCAATTCGGGAGCAAATATTTTAGGTTGTGGAGATGCGGCAACACCCGAATCAGTTGCCTGTACAACTAGTTTTGAAACATCTGGAGCCAGTGGTATTACATATATGAAAGATCTTCCAGAAAGCTTTGCTTACGGTCAAATAGAAAACGGAGATGGTTATGAACTTTTTGTGCTTTTAGAAAATGCTTCTGATGTGGAAATTGCAGAGAGTGCAGCTAGGTGTGGAATAGCAGTTCCAACAGCAAGCGCTTATTACACCTGTGAGTAATTAGTCTAGTCTAACTCCCTCTATTTTAAATCCCTCTATCTGGTGACTCCCTGTTTTTAAATCAATCATTGGTGTTCCGCACCACTCTCCAGCTCCATCATCATCGGTTCTTTTTCTAATTTTATATCTATATAAATTTCCTGAGGAAACACTGTCGTCGCTGTAGGATTCTGCATTAGGGCTTGTTATATCTATGGTTTGCCAACTTATTCCATTGTCTTGTCTTTCTATTTCATAGCCAATTTCATCTGTAGCTCCATCAGTCCAATGCACAATAACTTCATCATCTTGAGCAGATTCTTCTAAGTAGCATGCATTAGCTCCATTAGGCTCTCCATTCAATACATCCATTGGTATTGGAGTTGGTGATGGAGTTGGAGTTGGCGGAGGAGCGCCCACTTGAATATCATCAAAATATAAAATTGCCCCAGATGTATCAGAAGTGAATTTGAAAGCAAACTCTGTTACTTCATTACGATCATCGGTAGAAATAGAGGAAAGATCCCATGTTTTTTGCTCCCAAGTGTTTGCTGAATTAATAGTGAAAGAACTAGTTTGCTCACTACTCACGGTTTCACCAAATTGAAATCTGGCAAAGCTGCCAGTCGTATCTGATCTAACCCAATAACTGAGAGTTGATCCAGTTAAATCAGTAGCAGATTTACTCAAAGAAATAGTGTTATTTAAAGAGCCTCCATCAGCAGTCATATTATCAACATAAAAAGTATTGACGGCATCCGCATTGACAATGGTAATGATAATTTGATCAACAGCATCCTTATTTGCATTACTAACTCCAGAAATATCAAAGTCGAAGTTTTGAAATACTCCAGAAGAAGTAATGTTAGGGGTAATTTCAGTAGTAGTGCCACCTGAGTCATGAATTCCAATTTTAATGTTGCTTCCGGTTCTAGAAGATCGAAGATCAAAATTAATATTATTGTGACCAGAAAGATCTATAGTGGGAGAAAGTGTTTTGGTGAGAGTCTTATTAAGACTAGTGGTGTTGGCATACCCCTCAAGCGAGTACGATCCTTGGCTTTTTGGATTAACAAGTGTTTCATATCTTAAAATAACCACGCCACTTCCACCTGCTCCACCAGCTCTAGTAGGAGAGCTAGCATGAGATCCAGCTCCACCTCCACCTCCAGTATTTGCAGTACCACTTACTCCAGTTGCTCCACCGCCACCCAAACCACCAGATCCGGTAGTTGAGCCTCTATTGCTTCCACCTCCACCTCCACCGTAATATACAGAAGACCCACTAATGCTAAACGCTCTTCCATTTCCACCGCTACCAGGACTAGATGCAGACTCATCAATAGCTACTGCAGCAGCTCCAGCTCCACCTCCACCAGGAGCTGAGAATGGACTAGAACTACCAGTATTGGCTCCAGCTCCATTTCCATATCTAGCAGTACCGTTTACTCCCTGTGTTGCTGTACTAGCAGCTTGATTAGCAGCATGAGAAGGTCCTCCAGCTGATCCACCATTACTACGAGCAACTCCAGCTGATCCACCTCGACCGCCTCCATATGCAGTCATGTTGCCAAATACAGAGTTTCCACCACTAGCTTGAGTTTGTGCGCCTATTATAGAGCCGCTTCCACCAACTCCTACTGTAATAGGATAGGATCCTGTGGTTACAGAATATCCAGAATGATAAACAATTCCGCCACCTCCACCTCCACCTCCTTGGTAATATGATCCAGTTCCACCTCCACCACCAACCACTAAGGTTTCTACATTTCCACTACCTGTATTAACAACAAAAGTATCATTCACATCAAATGTGTGAATGGTGTAAGCTCCATCATAGGTTATGGTACCTCCAGAGGCAGATATTCCAGATTCATTTGTAACGTAAGCTGCTTGAGCAGCAGCATCTGTGGAATATTCCATGAGATCAACATTAGTTGATGACTCGGCGGTAGTAGCAACCTTAACAGATCCAGTTCCTTCTTGCTTGATGGTTGTTTCTTGGGAGACAGTACTACTAATGGTATCTGAGCTAATCCAGCTTGCTGCAGTATCTGCATTATCTATTACTAGATCGATAACTATGGGGTAAGTCCTATCTTTGCTGGTTAGCCATTCTTGACCTTTTTCAGTAATAGATTTGGTAATAGAAAGAGTGTCGTCATCTATTTTTTCTACCAAATATTCTAAGTCATAAGACCTACTTGTTTTATCATTAAGCTCATACATTACTGGGATTGGAATAGTAGCCACTAATTTTTCTTTATAAAAGAGCTCTATGGATCCATCTTCCATCTCTTTATATGAGTCAATGCTGCTGCGATCAAGGGTTTGAGATATCTCTAGCATTTTTAAAGCAGTATTCTTATCTCGAACAATAAACTCTTCTAGTATTTGATTGGGGTTAATAGTGTATTTTAAATCTGTGTTGGGAAATAAAGATGAATAGATAATCTCATTGTCTTTAGTTTTTGGTTTTACTTTTTTATTTGCAGATCCAAAGCTCTGATTTGAATTAGTAAAAAATGAAAAATTAGAATATTTATTAGTAAAGTGAATGGCAGCCGATGAAGTTGGATCTTGTTGAAAAGATGTTTGATGAAAAGAGTTGCTATTTTGATATTTATATTTACTTAATAAAACAGGTTGAATTTTAAGATTTATTTCATCTGAATCTTGAAAAATTCCAGCTTGGTATATAGGTGGTGAAAAAACTGGTCTAGACTTATAGCTTATAAAAACAAGAACACTCACGGGAACTATTATTACTAAAAAAGGAATCCAGTATTTAACATTTTCCAACCAGACAGAGATATTTTTATTTTTATCAAATAATTTGGTGATTTTTTTATATATATTTTTCATTACTGAACCATCCACCAGTTGAACTCAACATCTTCAGTGAGAGAGAAGTCTAAACCAACTACAAAGTTTCCTTCTTTCACAGTAGTTTGCTTATTCTCAGCAACTTGATTCTTTACGTAAAGAACTTGGTTGTTTGTACTTCCTAGAGGTGTAACATAAATAAGAGTGTCTTCGGTTAGGTCTTCAGATCTAATTATCACTTGGCTTGATCCTGCTGGTAAGTAAGCTTTACCAGCGGTTTTTGTGGTAACAAATATTCCTGGGCTTGATAGAGAAATGTCTCCACTTTCAACTCCAACTCCTCCAGCAAAGTCTGCTTTACCAGCAGCAGAGATAGTAGCAACTGGAGTACCGAGTTCATCAACAATCTCAAATCTTGAGTTATTAACTTCTCCAGCCATACTTGCTTCTTCTGCTAGTTGTAGTTGAACAGGAGCATTTGAATCAAGGGGCTTAATTAAATTAGTGAGTAGAGAAGTCTCTACCTTGAGTTCTCCAGCAACATCTATATCTCCAGCTACTCTCAAGTCTCCCGAGATTGTGACGATTCCGTCTTGAGATAGGGTCATGAGGTTAGCCATGAAGGACAGGGTGCCTGTTCCATCTGGCTGGATATAGAAGGTGTTATCTAGAGCATTAGTTGGTTTGTAGGCGATGGCTCCATTACCAATCTGAATACCATCTCCGACTAGTAAGTTTTCTGCAACTCCTAGTGATCCAGCGATATATCCAGAACCATTGACCTTAAGGTAGTCATTGATGAAGACTGCTGATGGAGCAATAACTACATCTTCTGCAGCTAGATCTAGATCAGCGATTGTTAGGTTGAGGTTTTGAGCATCTGCAGTACTTAGATCGAAGCCATCAAATGGATCTACTTGTTCTACATCTCCCATAATTGTAGCCATGAGGGAAGGTTGTTGGAATGCATCTGCAACCATTTGGTCAAAGTTGTAGATATCATCAGCGTATAGAGTGCCAGAGAAGGTAGCCTCACCAATTTCAGCAGTTAAAGCCTTAACATCTTCAAATTCTGCAATTCTTCCTTCAAGATAGGCAACTCTTGAAGATTCTACTTCAATGTTTTCTACAGCGAGGGTTCCAGAGATAGTGGCGTCTTCAGTAACAATTAGTGAGCCAAGACTTGAGGTTCCCTCAGAGTTAATATTACCAAGAGTGGAGATGTTTCCATTATTATCGATATCTAAAATGGCATCTCCTGTATCTATATCAGTTATCTCTATAGTAGAGAGGTCAGCATCTTCTACAAGATCTGAGCTTGGAGGAGTCTCTGCAATTCTATTATCAACAATATTTGTTATGTAGTCAGAGAGAGATTGTCCAGAGATAGTAATGTTATCTGCAATTAAATCTCTAGTTCTAACCACTCCAGCTGTTAAGTCTGCGATTTTAGCCTTGGCAAATCCCGCCACAGCATCGATTGGTCCTTGAGTAGTTCCATCATCATAAGCTAGTCCATATCCATTAACTGAATCACCATTGATGGTCAAGAATCCTTCGCCATTAATATTAATTGGTCCTAAAATATCTTGTTGTTCTTTAATGGCTTCAACTAATACCGCTGTCATCTTGCCATAGGCAATTGATTTGTACCCTTCAGTGTCTGTAGATACTAAGTCTGGGAATTGTTGTTCTAGTTCTTGAGCAATGAAACCTGTTTGAAGATTAGAGCCATAGTTGTCTTGATCTATCCAGTGATAATTAACACCTCTAACCTGAAGTAATCTATCTAGTACTGGATCTATATTAGTTATCTCTTGCTTGAGTCTCACATCAGATGAATCTGTAATACCAAAGCCTCTAATAGTTCCGTTTACATCAAGTTTGTAGGTTGGAGTTGTGTCAGCAATACCTACGTTTCCACTTTCAAAAACAAATTGATTTGTTGTTGGATTAACTAAAGTGTCTGTTGGGGCAGAGGTGCCTGAATCAAGACCTGCTTGCCAAATGGTAGCGCTTGCGGCTTGATGACCAGAACTAAAGGTTAGTTCTCCTGTGGTGTCATCGTACCAGCCAGCTTTAACATAAATATCATAATAGGCATGATTTGATCCATCTCCATTTGGTATTTTATAAACAAATATATTTTCAGTGTTTTCACCCCATTTTGAGTATTTTTCTACAGCAACAGTTGCGTCACTCAATGTGTAAGCACCAAATGATAGGTTTGCCATTCTTTCATATCCGGTATGACCACCGCTTGTTCTCAACCAACCTTGAACATCCCAGTTTGAATAGGTGTTTGTTATTTTAAGTCTAGCAATTTTCATGTATTTAGCAGGACTATTGCCAGTGCCTGGAACATGGAAAAATAATTTTTGAGCAGTATGTGTTGTGGATGGTGATGAGTGAGATATATCAGTGCCCTGATAAGCTCCAGTTGTCTCACGAATTGCTGGTAAAGAAGCAATTCCAGTACCTATATCCAGAGCTGTTGTAGGAGTACTTGTTCCAATACCCACATTTCCACTAAAATTGGCATTAAGCACATTAGTGAAGCTATCACCAGAGAAGGACACATTACCTGAGGCTGAGTTAATTGTTATATCTCCAGAATCATTAGAAATAGTTGAAGAAGCTCCACCAATATCTAGTTTTGCTTGAGGGTTGGTTGTTCCAATACCCACATTTCCACCGTTGTAGTAGATATCTGAGCCTGTTTGTGTCCAGTAGTTAGTTCCACCAGATCCAATGTCGGCCCAAGTTGATCCATCATGGCTGTATTGCACAGCATCTGTGGTGCTATTGTATCTAATACCAGCATTGTTAGCAGTACCGTTGTCAAAGTAAATGTATCTATCACCATCTGATTGACCAAGTTGGATATTACCATTTACATCAAGAGCTTGTTCTGTAGATGAGAGGCCACCGATAGCAGCGCTACCATCTCTCTCGATTAAGAAGGCGTCAGATCCATCTGCTTGAAGTTTCATTAGTCCACCACCAGATCCAGTTCTGTTTACAAATATTGAATATTCACTTGCGTCAGCATCAACATCGGCTGAGGTTGGAGAGAGGGATACGCCGCTTCCCCCAGCAACGCTAGTAATAACATTGAGCTTGAGGTTTTGAGTGGTGCTAGATTCATTGTGTAGTCTAACTGTATTGTTATCAGCAACTTCTATTTTAAATTTAGCATTAGCCTGATAAAGTTCTTCAACTTCACCAGCTTCTAGTGGACGAGAGTAGACGAAGAATTCATCTAGTGATCCATCCCAAGGATTACTTGATCCATCACTATCTACACCAAGGTAGAAAGGATTGTCGTTGCTGGTAGATTCTGTAGAAATAATGTCGTAATCTGCGGCCACTTCTTCACCATCTACATAGATCTTTAGGAATTCTTGCTCATTCTTTACAGCAGCGATATGGTGCCAAGCATTATCATCATATGGATTTGTAGCAGTAGTTGCTGAA